>Ga0115011_10000980_pt1 | contig 21166 bp, 13 predicted proteins | sample TroAtlMetagenome_2_FD_88705 | JGI IMG/M metagenome (GOLD analysis project Ga0115011, IMG submission 88705) | Marine eukaryotic phytoplankton communities from Atlantic Ocean - Tropical Atlantic ANT8 Metagenome | ecosystem: Environmental > Aquatic > Marine > Oceanic | place: Tropical Atlantic...
CAAGGCATCATCGAGAACGGCAATCGTATCCACGATCTTGAGAATTGCGTTTTCTCCTGCCTCTGGCTGGGAGGAATGCCCGGAAACTCCAGTGGTCTCCAGAGTGGCCCAGAGAGATCCCTTGGTGACATGGACGATATCCAGCTCCGTGGGTTCGCCTGCGATGGCAAAATCGTAATCTTCGGCGTGTTTCCTGGCGAAGTGCTTGGAGCCAAACTGGTCGGACTCCTCACTCATGAAAGCCACGAAGTCCACAGCAACTGGAAGGTCGGCGAGACGGTCGTGATTGTTGAGAAGGCCCCAGATCATGGAGGCCATTGGCCCCTTGGTATCGGAAGCTCCGCGGCCCCAGACCTTTTGGTCATGAAGTGCGCCTCCGAATGGGTCGATGGTCATTCCACCTACTCCGACAGTGTCGAGGTGCGGGCCGAAGAGAATTCGGGGTCTGGAGTCGGTGGGGGGACCCGGGCTTCGGGCGATCAGATTGGGGCGTCCGGCCTCTACCTCCTCCGCGGTAATGTTAAAACCCCGGTCTCCAAGAAAGTTACCGAGCCATTCGGCGATCTCTCCCTCTCCGCACTGTTCTGTCCCGGGATCCCCATCAGGATTGACGGAGGGAATGCGGATGAGGCTTTGAAGAAGGTCGGTGACAGAGTTCACCGTACTGTTGAATCATAACCCTAAGCGTCTGTCCGGTGTTTTCGCCCGCTGGATGGTTGCCGGATCGACCTTTTCACTGCTCTCAGAGCGAAAGTTGGCGAGAATTACGGAGGAAACGCTTTCGTCCCTGAAGACTGTGGGTGAAGGTGACTCCTGAAATGAGCGCAGGCTATTCAGATCAACTGGCCGCAAGGTCCGCGGAAACGGGTTCTAATCTTTGTGTCGGTCTTGACCCGAGAATCGAGCAGCATGGTGATGACATCATCGAGGTAGAGCGTTTCCTTGACGATGTGATTGACCAGACTTTGCCGAAGACCGCCTGTTATAAGCCGAACAGCGCTTATTTCGAAGCAATGGGGCCCGAGGGTCTGATGATGTTGAAGCGGGTCCTTGGTCGAATCCCTGAGGGCGTGCCGGTGATTCTTGATGCCAAGCGGAGCGATATTGGCGAAACTCAGCGCCGTTACGCTGAAGCCTGTTTTGAGGGATTCGGGGCGGATGCGGTGACGATCAATCCCTTCATGGGCTACGATTCTCTGGAGCCGTTCCTCGATTACGAGGGGAAGGGGATCTACCTTCTGGCAGTCACCTCGAACCCGGGCAGTGCGGATTTGCAGCGCCGTGAAAGCAATGGAGTAAAGATCTTTGAGATCGTGGGCCAATTTGCCAGTCGGGCCAGTGAGGAGGGACGGGAAACCGATGTAGGTCTTGTCGTGGGATTGACCAACGCGGGGACAGATGTTCTGGCAGTCCTGCCAGATGTGCCTCTGCTGATTCCGGGTCTGGGAGCGCAGGGTGGAAACCTCTCTGCTCTGCGGGGCTCTGGGAGAAAGGCCCCAAATGTAGTCAATGTTTCCCGCGGAGTCATTTATGGGGAAGAGGGCTCGCCCGCTGAATTAGCAGATCGCTTTGCCGGGCAAATCACAGAGGCCCTGGAGCAGGGAGCTTAGATCGGCTCTTGAGCTGCGGGTGGCTTGTAAGAGCTGCACACCGGGCAGTCCGAGCGACGCTGGATGGCAATCTTACTGAAATCCATGGATCGCGCGTCGAAGATTAGCATCCTGTTCGTCAGGAGTTCGCCGAATCCCGCGAGGAGTTTAAGCCCCTCAAGCGCAGCGAGATTAGCCATAGTTGCCGAGACCGCGCCAATCACCGGAAATTCGCGTTTCCATCCAGGCGGAACCTCGGGATAAAGGCAGGCAAGGCAAGGGGTTTGCCCAGGAATAATGGTGGTGAGCTGGCCCTCCATTTCAAACATCGCAGCATCCACAAGCGGTTTCTGCTGTCGCACGCACTCTCGGTTCAGGAGAAGCCGCTCTTCGAAGAGAGGTGCGCAGTCGAAAATGAGGTCCGCTTCCGAAACAAGCCCTCTGACATTTTCCTCAGTGACGTTCTCTCCACAGGTCTCGATTTTAATCCGGGGATTTAGTTCAAGCAATCGACTGCGACAGGATTCGATACGCGGTTTTCCCAGCTGGTCATGAGTCTGGAGGATCTGGCGATTGAGGTCGCTGGCCTTGGTGTCTCCTCCATGAGCAAGGATTAGTTTACCAAGTCCTGCTGCAGCTAAAGACTGGGCGAGGGGGCCTCCCAATCCGCCAACCCGGGTGACAAGCGCAGTGGAGTTCTTTAGTTTCTGCTGACCGGTTTCCCCGAGGCCCTTGACCCAGATCTGCCACTCGTAGATGGCACGCTCTCTGTCGGTGAGTTCCATGGTGTGGTTTTTACCCTCCCGACATGGGAGGAAGGAGACTCAGTGCGTCACCGTCTTTGAGGAGATCCCGGGTTGCCGGCTCGATGGTCTGATCATTATGAATTGCCATTACGCTGCGGCGGAGTTGCTGAGCCTCAGAGCCCTCGGAAAGGACCATTCGAAGGCTATCCGAAGCTCCGTCGAGGAGAACTGGGACAATTTCATCCACGGAAGAGCCGTCCTCTACATTGAGGACGACCCGGTCTGATGGAGACAGCTGGCGGGCTTGGCCGAGGAGTTGGACCGTAATTTTCACCTGAGAGAAGAAAGATAGTAGTCTCTGAGGGCCATGAAAAGTCTGCAACATGGGCAATTCTGGGAATGAGGGGTTGAGGAGGTCGCGGGAGCAGCGCAAGGTAGCCCCTCGACAGTCCAGTGCCATCTATGAAGATTTGCTATACGCTCGCTATTTTTTGCATGCTTTTACTTCCTCTCAAGGGTGAGGCAGAGCTCGCTGCAGACGTTGTCCGTGGCTCTGGGGTACAAGGAGGGTTGGTGGTGCATGTCGGGGCTTCAAACTCTGAGGTAACAGCTGCGATGCGGTTGAATGACCGCTTCATGGTTCAAGGCCTTAGCGTTGACGCCGAGGCCGTAGAAAAGGCGCGGTATGCCCTCCACTCAAAGGGCTTGTATGGGCCAATTTCTATGGAGTATTTTGATGGGCAGTCGCTCCCCTACATTGAGAACTTCGTGAATCTCATTGTTGCAGACGATAAGGAGGAGGTTAGCGAAAAGGAGCTGCTACGGGTGCTGGTCCCGGAGGGGGTCGCTCTAATTCGTCGTGAAGGAGGATGGAAGAAGCTGGTGAAGCCGCGTCCAGAGGAGATCGATGATTGGACCCATTATTTCCACAATCCTTCTGGTAATGCGGTGGCTCAGGACAGTGTGGTTGGTCCACCTCGGCGCCTGCAATGGGTTGGGAGCCCCCGGTGGTCACGACATCATGACCGGATGGCCTCCATGAGTGCTCTCGTGTCCGGGGGCGGTAGGATGTTTTATATTATGGACGAGGGCTCGAGGGTCTCCATTCAGTTGCCGTCCAGTTGGCAGCTTATTGCGCGAGATGCCTTTAACGGCGCAGTACTCTGGAAAAGGCCAATCACCAAGTGGCATAGCCAGCTTTGGCCCCTTAAGAGCGGACCCAGTCAGCTGGCACGGCGTCTTGTTGTTGACGGAGACCGTCTTTTTGTCACCCGGAGTATTACGGGGCCGGTGGAGAATATTGACGCGGGCACTGGGGAAACGAGGGGGGTTTTCAAGGGTTCTGAGAGGGCCGAGGAAATTGTTCATCATGAAGGACTTCTTTTCGCATTAGTCAGGGAGGGCAAGTCGGAGTTGGAAGATTACGTGCCCAAGCATAATACGGGCGATCAGGCCAGGGTCCGGGGTGAGTTCGTCTGGAATGCCAAACCGCGGAGCATCCGTGTTTATGACGCTGAAAGCGGGGAGTTTCTCTGGGAGAAGGAGGACAAGATTTCGCCTCTAAGCCTCTCGGTGGCAGGAGATGTTCTAGTGTATCATGATGGTGAGAATGTGGCCTGCCTCGACCGTAGGACTGGAGAACAGCTATGGAGGAGTGAGAAGGCAGGGCGGAGAACGCTGATCCCATTCAATTTTGCTCCGCGTCTGGTCATCTACAAGGATGTGGTTCTCTACGCGGGAGGAGACAATAAGATGCAGAGTTACGACCTGAAAACGGGGAAGAGGCTCTGGGAGGCAACCCATGACCCTTCAGGATATCAGTCCCCGCAGGACCTTCTGGTTGTGGCGGGTCTCGTGTGGTCAGCGCCATTGACCAGTGGCGGTCATAGCGGGGTTTACACCGGACGGGACCCCCGGACCGGAGAGGTGAAAAAGCAATTTCCCCCGAACGTGAAGACCTACTGGTTTCATCACCGGTGCTACATCGCTAAGGCGACGGAGCGTTTTCTGATCCCGTCCCGGACAGGAATCGAGTTTGTGGATTTCGACAAGGAGGACTGGGATATCAATCACTGGGTCAGGGGTGGTTGTCTTTATGGGATTATGCCAGCAAACGGCCTGACCTACGCTCCGCCTCATAACTGTGCGTGTTATCCGGAGGCTAAGCTGTATGGGTTCAATGCTCTTGCTCCAGCCTCGAAAACCTTCCAGCTTCCCGCAAAGGTCCCGGAGGAGGGAAGACTGACCGAGGGGCCGGTGTTCGGCGAGCCGGTGGATGAAGTGGTCGCAGGAGCGGGCGACTGGCCGACATTTCGAGGGAACGTTCAGCGCAGTGGATCATCGGCGCAGGGTCTCGTTGGGAACCTTGCCGAGAGCTGGAACGCTAAATTAGGGGGGCGACTTAGCGCCCTGACGATCGTGAAGGACAAGCTTTACGTTGCGCAAATTGATCAGCATACCCTGCATGCCCTGTCCTCCTCGACTGGAGAAAAACAGTGGAAATTCATGGCTGGAGCCCGCATCGACTCACCCCCAGCTTACTGGAAGGGACGGTTGGTCTTTGGTTCCGCAGACGGTTGGGTCTATTGTCTCAGGGCAAAGGACGGAGCCCTGATTTGGAAGTTCCGGGCAGCGCCAGTGGACCGGCGTCTCATGGCGTTTGAGCAGATCGAGAGCGTCTGGCCGGTGCATGGGACAGTGCTCGTCGAGGACGGGGTCGCCTCCTTCGTTGCAGGTCGCTCGACATTTCTCGATCACGGACTCCGTTATCTCCAGCTTGATGTGAAGACGGGCAAGAAGTTGATGGAGCGCCTGATGGATCATCGTGATCCGGAAACCGGGGATGATATCCAGAATCGGCTTCAGACTCTCCAGATGCAGGTCGGGCTTCCGGATATTCTCAGCAGTGATGGCGAGCATACGTATCTTCGTTCTCAGAAAATCGACAAGAAGACCGGGGATCGCCTCGAGGTGGGTCCGATTTCTGGAAATGCAGCGGCACAGGGTGGAGCCCAGAAGGGTAAGGGGACCCATCTTTTTGCTCCCATGGGATTCCTGGATGACACGTATTTCCACCGGGCCTACTGGGTCTTCGGAAAGAATTTTGCGGGTGGGCACAATGGATATTATCAGGCCGGCAAGTATGCCCCCGCCGGGCGCATGCTGGTATTCAACGAGGACAAGGTTTATGGTTTCGGTCGCGACCCCAAATATCTTCGTTGGACGACTACCATCGAGCATCAGCTTTTTGGGGCTCCGAGGGAGATTCCTGACGCCCCCCAGCCGGCTGCGGGTGGGCGAAAAACCCGGTCCAGCGCGCTGGTAGGGTTCAAACCCAGAAAAAGCCTGGACCCGACTGGAAAGCCGGTGACTGTGGAATGCTGGGTGTTTCCTGACGGCCCCGGAGGGGTGATTCTTGCCCATGGAGGCCCCTTGAATGGCTACGCGGTGACTTTGAAAAAGCGGGTGCCGAGCTTTCAAGTCCGGTCCGAAGAAAAGTTGACGGTCATTTCGGGGAAGGCGCCGCTGAAAAAGGGTTGGAGCCACCTTGCTGCGGTCCTTGGAGCGGATAAATCAATGCGCCTTTTTGTGAACGGGTCGCTGGTTTCCGAAGGAGAGGCTTCCGGGTTGGTGGCGCAAACCCCGGTTCAGGGTTTGGACCTGGCCATGGATTCAGGATCCTCGGTGGGGGAATATCGAATGGATTATGTCTACACCGGGCTCCTGGATGAGTTGCGAGTGTCTTTCCGGGAGTTAGGCGCGGCAGAGATCAAGAGGAATCATGAGGACCCACTCAAGGCCCGCATGAGTAATGCGAAGGCCGTGCTGGCGCTTTCTTTCGACACCCCCAGCGCCAAGGATGAATCCCCGGCTAAAAATGATGGCGCCTTATCTGGTGTTGAGGTCGGAAAAGGGCGCCAAGGAAAGGCCATCTGGTTCCGCAAGGGTAAGAAAAATCCTGGCGGTAACCAGAGGAGTAGTGGCTCCTACGTTCAGAGGGACTGGAATCGACAGGTGCCACTCTTTGCTCAGGGCATGGTGCTGGCGGGAGATACCCTGCTGGTTGCAGGTCCGCCGGATATCATGGATGAAGAGTATACCTTTGAGCGGATCATGGAGAAGGATAAGGAAGTCGACCGGGTTCTCAAAAGTCAGGATGAAGCTTTGAAAGGTGCTGCAGGGGGGAAATTGCTCTCCGTTTCCGTATCAAGTGGGGACCAGAATGAAGAATTGAAGCTGGACGCCCTTCCAGTCTGGGATGGGATGGCGGTCTCCGATGGAAGCCTCTTTGTGGCGACCAAGGACGGGAAGGTTCATCGGTTTGGACGAAAGTAGAGATGGGGATGCGTATTAAGAGAGTTTTCAAGCTGTGGCTCGTGATCTTCGGGCTTGGTGGAGGGCTGGCTCTTGCCTGTACGGTGCCGGTGTTTCGCTATGCCTTGGATCATTGGTCTCCCGACGCTTATCGGTTGGAGGTCCCAGCCGGCTGGTTAAAAAGTAATGCTGGGGAGCGTTTTCAAAAATTAATCAAAGAGAGTGGGGCTCAGGTGGAGCTGCATCCTCTTCAGAAGGAGGGAGCGCCTTCCCGGTTGGTAATGCCTGAAAACGGACCGGAGGTCTGGAGTGGTGAGGTTGATGGGACGGTATCAACCCTTCTGACCTCTCCCGCGCGCGCGGAGCTCGTAAGACGGATTCTTACAGGGGAGTCGATGGTATGGGTGATGGTGCGGAGTGGGAATGAGGGAGCGGATGCAATCTTGGAAAAGCGTCTCAGAAGTCGCCTCGAATATCTTCAGAGCGTTGCTGCTATCCCGGAACAGGATCCCACGGACCCGATCAACAAGCTTGGTCCTGGGCCGGCCTTAAAGGTAGATTTCTCGTGCCTGTCGGTATCTCTCGATGATCCGGAAGAGCAGGTGTTCCTTCGGATGCTGGCAGGGCCGAAGACAGGTCTGCTGGAAAAAAAAGAGCCGTTCGGAGCGGTTGTCTTCGGCCGGGGAAGGGTTCTTGGGGCTTGGCCAACCGGTGACCTTGAGGATGAGGGGATTGATGAGGTTTCCCTCTTCCTGCTCGGAGCCTGTTCTTGCCGGGTGAAATTCCAGAATCCCGGGTGGGATCTGGCTCTCGCTGTAAACTGGGATGAGGCCTTGCTGGCAGCCCAGATGGAGGCTGACCGAGGAGGTCAGAACCTGTTTGATGGAGAAGCGAGAGTGGCTTCCAAGGAGGGGCTGGAAGTCGATCCCGCGCCAGAGTTTGTGAGAATCGAGGCTGATTCGAATTCCGGAGAAGAAGAGGCACCGTCCTCTTCCCCGGTTTCGGGCAGGATAGGGCGCATGATAGGCGTTCTGGTGGCGGGGCTGGGTGTCCTGCTGTGTTTCTTTACTTTCTCGGCACGCGCGGAGTCGAAAGGGAGTTGATTCGAGCCGCTTATCCGTCGAAGACTATCCCCGCCCTGCTAGATGAAGACGCTAATTGGAATTGTCATAACCCTCGTTCTTCTTGGAGTTGCGCTAGTCTGGACCTATCGGAAGGATCGGAAGAGCACCGCTACTGCGCGAGTGGTCACCGTCTATTGCGCTGCAGGAATGAAAAAGCCTGCAGAGGCCATTGCCTCGGATTACCGGGAGGAATATGGAGTGCAGGTTAATTTTCAGTTTGGTGGTACGGTCGCGCTCCTGAGTCAGATCGAGAACGCTCCGAGGGGAGATCTTTTCATCGCTGCCGATGAACACGCAATAGGGCTCGCCCGCAAGAAGGGCCTGATCGAGGAGACCCTTCCTCTGGCCCACCAGTATCCTGTGATCGCAGTGCAGGCTGGCAATCCAAAGAATGTCCTTGGCTTTGAGGATCTCTTCCGGGACGACCTGCGCGTTGCGGTGGGCAACAAGGAAACCGCAAGTATTGGAAAGGCGACCAGGGCGGTATTGGGAGAGCGGTGGGAGGAGCTTCTCGCAAAAGTAGCGGTAACTAAAACCACTGTAATGGAGCTGGCTGCTGATCTTTCCTTCGGTGCGGTGGATGCCGCCGTTATCTGGAACTCAACGGTTCCCCAGTTCAATAAACTGGAAGCGGTAGAGGTGGAGCATTTTACGGCGCACAAGGATAGGGTCACTGTATCGGTGCTCAAGGCCTCCGGGGCGTCAGCCTCTGCGCTCAAATTTGCACGCTATCTTAACGCCCCGGGGAAGGGGAGCGCGGTATTTTCCGAGATGAAGTTTGAAGCTATAGCGGGAGACGAGTGGGCCGAGAAACCTGTTCTGGTTCTTTATAGTGGAGGGGTCAACCGACCAGCTGTTAGTGAAACTCTGAAGGAGTTTGCCAAGCGCGAAGGAGTCACCGTTGATACGATGTTCAACGGGTGTGGGGTTCTATGCGCAGCCATGCAGGCCATGAATGACACCTCCAATCCACGCTTTCCTGATGCCTATTACGCTTGTGACCTCTGTTTTGTACCGCCGGTTGAAGAAAGCTTCCCCGAGGCGGTCATGCTGACTCAGACCGTCATCGGCATTGCGGTTCCCAAGGGTAATCCCAAGAACATACGGACTCTGGCAGATCTTGGAGGGCCTGAACTCAAGGTGGGCATCAATAATGCTCAGCAGTCGACCTTGGGTTTTATGACGGCTGGAATGCTGAAGCAGTCTGCTCTGGAGGAGGCGGTTCGGCGTAATGTGCGAGCGGAGGTGCCAACAGCTGACCTTCTGATCAATCAGATTCGGACCGGAAGTCTTGATGCGGTGGTGGTTTACGAGGTGAATTACAAGCTGGCAGAGGAGTATCTAGACTTCATCAGGATTGATCACGAGGGAGCGAGGGCTGTGCAGCCCTTCGCTGTGCGGGTGGATTCCCCCCGCAGACTCCTAGGGGGGCGACTCCTTGCCTTTATGCAGAAGAATCGTGCTCGGTTTGAGGCTAGCGGATTTACCTGGATTGAGGACCAGAAGCCGGTGAAAAGCTCTGAGCTGGAAATTCCGCCGTGGCTTCTGAAGCCCACGAAACCCTAGGCATGAGTCGGCTGGTGAAATTCCTGAAGGCTCCATGGCATTTCATGTTACGCCTGAGGCGTGATCCCAATGCTCGCTTCTGGTTCCTGATCTCTCTGGCGACCGCCGGGTATGTCCTTTTTATCGTCGCGATGCTGGTCGCTACCGCGGTGCACAGTACGCCCGGCGATCTCCTCAGCGCCCTCCAGTCACGGGAGATCCAGCACTCCATCTACCTCAGTCTTCTGACCTGCTCTCTCACGGCACTGCTTTCCCTCCTGACCGCAGTGCCCATTGGCTACCTTCTGGCCCGCCGGAAATTCTTTGGAAAAGCGCTCGTTGAGTCCATTCTCGACATCCCGATAGTATTGCCTCCCATGGTGATTGGGCTCTGTCTTCTCATCCTCTTCCAAACTCGGATGGGTGGGTTTGTGGATTCTGTGATTCCCTTCACCTACACCGTATTCGGGGTGGTGCTCGCCCAGTTTGTGATTGGGGTAGCCTTTGCTATTCGGACCATGCGAGGCACCTTTGACCAGCTGTCGCAGCGGCCGGAGGATGTAGCCATGACCCTCGGCTGTAGCCGGGGTGGAGCCTTGTGGAGGGTTACTCTTCCTGCGGCTGGTAAAGGTATGGTGGCCGCGGCTAGCGTGGCATGGGCTCGCAGTCTTGGGGAATTTGGGCCGGTCCTTGTCTTTGCCGGTGCAACCCGAATGAAGACGGAGGTCCTTCCGACTACGGTCTGGCTTGAGCTGAGCGTGGGCAATCTAGAAGGTGCAATAGGAGTAAGTTTGTTGATGGTCTTCTTCGCGATGATTGTGCTGGTCGCGATGAGAATGGCAGGAGAGCGGTGGTAACTCTGGTGTGAACAATGATTAAACTTGAGAACGTTTCCTGGAAGGTTGATCAGTTTGCGCTTGCGGGTGTGAACTGCAGTATTCCTGAAGGCAAATATGCCGTTCTTATGGGAGCCACGGGATGCGGCAAGACCACCGTATTGGAAATTATCTGTGGCTTGCGGCAGCCGGATGGAGGGACCGTGCTGGTAGCTGATGTGGACGTTACGAGGATGCTCCCTGGCGAGCGCCAGATCGGATATGTTCCTCAGGATGGGGCCCTTTTTCCCACCATGACAGTAGCCGAGCAGATTGGTTTCGGATTGCAGGTTCGCCGGGAAGGGAAGGAGCGGATCGTAGAGGTGGTTTCCCGTCTGGCTGAGGATCTTGGGGTTGCCCACCTTTTGGAGCGAACGATTCATGGTCTTTCGGGAGGAGAGCGGCAGCGAGTCGCCCTTGGGCGAGCCCTTGCGATCGAGCCCAGAGTGCTTCTCCTGGATGAGCCGATCTCCGCTCTCGATGAAGACATGCGCGACGATATGATGGCCCTTCTCAAGAGGGTTCAAGTGAAGCACGCCATTACCGTTCTTCATGTGACGCACAGCAGTCAGGAGGCCGAACAACTCGCTGACTGCGTTCTGCGAATGGAGGATGGCTCTATTATAAACCGAGAGCTACAGGGCTGAGGAACGGTCCTACTTGAAATACCCTATTCCGCTCTCGAAGAGCGGCTGGTGTTTCTCTCCTGGTATGTTCCGGCCGACATTCGTGCCGCGACGCTCGGAGTGGGCCATCTTGCCAAGAACTCTGCCGCAGGGGCTTGTGATCCCCTCAATCGCGAACAGGGATCCGTTAGGATTGTGAGAGATGTCCATTCCAGGGGTTCCCTTTGGATCGCAGTATTGGGTTGCGATCTGTCCTCTGGCGGAGAGTTCGAGGATCTGCTCGGAGGAGGCGTAAAACTTACCCTCACCATGAGATACCGGGATGCGGTGGAGGTCATCGACCTCGCAGCGGGTGAGCCAAGGCGAGAGGTTGGAGGCGATCCGGGTGGTCACATAGCAGGAGACATGGCGCCCGATATCGTTGAAGGTGAGAGTGGGGGCATCGGGTTCGGGATTCCGTATCTCGCCATAAGGCACGAGGCCGGTCTTAATCAGGGCTTGGAAGCCATTACAGATTCCGAGGGCCAGCCCATCCCGTTCGGTCAGGAGCTCCATGACCGCGTCACGGACAACTGGGCTACGCAGCACCGTGGCAATGAATTTGCCGGATCCGTCCGGTTCGTCACCGGCACTGAATCCGCCCGGAATAAAGAGGATCTGGGCTCTCCGGATGGCCGAGGCAAGGGCTTGGAGGGATTCATCTACGGCCTGGGAGGTGAGATTTCGAAAAACGAGGATTTCCGCTTCTCCTCCTGCGTCCCGGATAGAGCGGGCAGAGTCATACTCTGAGTTGGTCCCGGGGAAGGTAGGAATGATTGCGAGGGGGCGTGCTGCTCCGCTTTTCGGGGGGGCGATCCGGGGTCCTTCACGGTAGCGGAAGGTTTCCATCGTCTGGTGGGGCGAGTCTGCCTGGGTCCGATAGATTTCCTCGAGTGGCGATTTCCATTTCTGAAGCAAGTCACTGATGAGTAACGACTCGGATCCTAAATCTATGCTTGGAGAAGAGTGAGTTTTCCCAATTGGGAGTGCGCCTTCCACTTCCAGCGGTTGGCTAGATTCGACAAGGAAGGAGGCGTAGCGCTCGTGGAGCAGTTCAGAGGGATTCGGTGGGTCATCGGCTCTGAACCCGATTTCGTTTCCGGCGGCCATCCGAACCAGCCCTGCGGCAAGTCCGCCTTCTCCGAGGCTGTGCATGGAGAGGATCTCTTCAGTGGACGAGAGGTCATGGAGTTGCTTGGCAATGCGCTTGAGGGCCTCAAAATCTGGGCGCAGGTGCGTGTCTCGAGGGACACTGACAAGTGAAACGATGCTTTCGGCCTTCTTGAATTCCGGGGAGATGGTGGTGCTGCATCGCGCAGGGGCGACCGCGAAGGAGACCAGGGTTGGAGGGACATCGAGTTCGTTAAAGGAGCCCGACATGCTGTCCTTGCCCCCAATGGCAGCTAACCGGAGGGCGTTTTGCACGTGATAGGCTCCGAGAAGGGCGCTGAATGGCTTGCCCCAGCGTCGGGGGTCGTCGTGGAGCTTCTCGAAATACTCCTGCAAGGTAAGGCGGATGTCAGAAAGCTGTCCTCCAGTGGATACAATCCTGCAAACGGATTCGGTGACGGCGTAAATGGCTCCGTGATAGGGGCTCCAGCTTGCAATGCGGGGGTTGAAGCCCCAGCTCATCAGGGTGCAGGTATCGGTTTCCCCCTCCAGCAGGGGGATCTTGCAGGCCATGGCATCAGGCGGGGTGGACTGGGTGGCGCCACCAAAGGGCCAGAGCACTGTGCCGGCGCCCACTGAGCCATCGAACATTTCCCCCAGCCCTTTCTGGCTTGCGGAGTTCAGGTCGGAAAGGACTGCGGCGAACTGATCCTCGAGACTTCCGCTCTCCGGCACCGATTCGATAGCTTGCCCAAGAGGGCTCTGCATCAGGGGCGCGGTTACCTGAACTCGTCCGCTGCCCTGCACGCCGTTGGTATCGAGAAACTGACGGCTGAGATCTACCACCGGTTTCCCCCTCCAGCTGATGCGGAGTCGTCCGTGATCGGCCACGTTGGCTACGTGAGTGCACTCGAGATTCTCCTTGTCGGCCTCTGCAGTGAAGAAGTCTATATCGGCAGCCTCCACGAGGACGGCCATCCGTTCCTGAGATTCAGAGATGGCCAGCTCTGTGCCGTCGAGGCCGTCGTATTTCTTGGGAACCTTATCGAGGTTGATCTCGAGGCTATCTGCGATCTCTCCGATGGCTACCGAGACGCCGCCCGCTCCGAAGTCGTTACAGACCTTGATGCGCTTCGCGAATTCCGGGTTACGGAAAAGTCGCTGGATCTTGCGCTCGGTGGGGGCGTCTCCCTTCTGGACCTCAGCGCTGTTTTCGAGGGCGGTATCGGTATGCTCCTTGGAGGAGCCGGTTGCCCCGCCAACTCCATCGCGGCCGGTTCGTCCGCCGATCAGAAGGATGGCATCCCCCGTCGCAGGTTCTCCCCGGAAGACGTTTTCTCGTGGGGCGGCCGCAATCACTGCTCCTACTTCCATGCGCTTGGCAACATAGCCGGGATGATAGACCTCGGAGACCTGACCAGTGGGAAGGCCGATCTGGTTGCCGTAAGAGCTGTAACCATGAGCGGCAACCTGGCAGATCTTACGCTGGGGCAGTTTGCCCGGGAGGGTCTCCTCAAAAGGAACTCTTGGATCGCCTGCGCCAGTCACCCGCATGGCCTGATAAACGTAGGACCGCCCCGAGAGGGGGTCTCGGATAGCACCACCGAGACAGGTTGCCGCGCCGCCGAAGGGCTCAATCTCAGTGGGGTGGTTGTGTGTCTCGTTCTTGAACATCACCAACCATTCCTCTTCCCGGCCATCCACATCGACTGGAACCACGATGCTGGCGGCATTGATCTCACGGGAGACCTCCAAATTGGCGAGCTCACCGGACTTCCGGAGTTGCTTCATTCCGAGAAGGGCGATGTCCATCAGGGTGATGGGTCGTTGGTCCTCACCGTAGACGAATTCGCGGGCCGATTGGTAGAGCTGGTAGCTCTCCTGAATCGCATCGGTGCCGGGGTCGAAGGATACTTCCTCGATCTTTGTGAGAAACGTGGTGTGGCGGCAGTGGTCGGACCAGTAGGTGTCCAGCATCCGGATCTCGGTGATCGTCGGGTCTCGTTGCTCCTCATCCCGGAAGTAATTCCGACAGAAAGCGAGGTCGGCCACCGACATGGCGAGGCCTAGGTTCGCTCGGAGGGTTGCAAGGGTTGATTCGTCGCGTTCACGAAACCCCGAGAGGATCTCGACATCTGGAGGGGGAGAGGGTGTCAGGGCGAGAGTCTCCGGCGGTTCGAGGGGCGCCTCACGGGAATCGACCTTGTTGATGATAAATTCCTTGATGCGGATGAGGTCTTCCTCCTCCAGAGAGCCCTTCAGGATGATGACCTGGGCAGAGGCAATGAGTGGCCGTTGTTGTTGGGTCAGGATCTGGACGCACTGGGCTGCGGAGTCTGCACGCTGGTCGAATTGCCCGGGGAGATATTCGACTGCGAACCATTGTTCGCTGCTCCCGATGGAGAGCTCACCACTAACGGTGTCGACCTGAGGTTCAGAGAGAATCAGGCGGGAGGCGGACTCAAACTGATCTTTCTTAAGGCCCTCGAGGTCATAGCGCTGGACGATGCGGAGGGATTCGAGGCCTTCCAGCTGCAGGCTGGTCCGGAGATCACGATAGAGGGGACCGGCAGCGGAGTTGAACTCGGGTTTCTTTTCGACGAAGAGACGGTCCATGAAGGTGTGCTGCCCGGTTTGCCCGGAAGCGGTCGAGATTAGGACCGGTTGGGGTCATGGCAAGGCCAATGCAGTGCTCTGTAGCTTGAATTGGCTGCCGGGGTGAAGGACTAAAAAATTTGGGCGCATTTTGCGGGGAAGAGACAATATTTTTAACTGGAAGAGAGGAATCTGAGAAGATGAGCCCCACGGAAACGAGATCCTGATCGCCGGGCGTATGAACCTGTCCTACAACACTCGTGAAGTAATGGATTTTCTCCGCTTAGCCAGAGTTCTGGTCGTTCTTATCGGGGGGCTCGGTCTGGTGTCGGCTGCAGAGCCGGATGGTGAGATCGAGGCCCTGGTGGAGAGATTGGATGACGAGCGGTTTGCGATCCGGGATAAGGCGGACCACACGTTGCGCGAGATTGGGAGAGCGGCCTTGCCGGCTCTGAAGAAGGCGAGCGAGAGCGATTCCCCGGAGAAGCGGGTCAGGGCGCGAAACCTCGTCCGAAAGATTCAGCGGGAGATCGTCCGGCGGGAGTTTGAGCGAATGGGGAAGTTGGCCGATGCGGACCTTGAGGTGGAGCATGCGATGTGGGCGGTATCTCTGTTTCTTGACCCTGAACTGGATAAGGGAGATGTCGTGGGAGCCCTCGACGAAATCGCGGTGGCGGTCCGGAAGAAGATGGGGGCGGGGAAGACGCCCGGAAATATTCCCCCGGCGGAAGCAATGAAGGCGCTGGTCTTTGTTCTGAAGGAGGAATTCCTGCTTTCCGGAGATACTGTGACCTACCAGCATCCGGACAACAGCTCGGTGCATCGGGTTCTCCGGCGAAAGAAGGGTTTGCCGATCCTGCTCTCGGAGATCGCGGTGGCGGTGGCCCGTCGGCTTCAAATGCCGGTAGTAGGTTTGGGGATTCCAGGGCGCTACATGATCAAATACGATGGGCGTCGTGCGCCCGCTGGGGAGCCTGCGGGTGATATTATCATTAATCCGTTCGAGCAGTGGCGGGAAATGACGCTCAGGGATCTTGTCTTTTCCGTTCCGGGCTTCGACGCGGACGAGCATTTGCAGGAGTCTCCTGTGCGCCTCAAGATCCTTCGAATCATGCGAAACATGGAAAGCCATGCCCAGGTAACGGGTCGCAGGGACCTGCAGGGGGAGATTCGGGTATGTTACACCTTGCTGGCAGGGCCGGGAGCGCCCCGGTTCCGTTAGGAAAAAGATGGTCTGTTGAGGTTACGGGGTGCCTTTGCCTTGCCATGGCATTTCGTGGAGGGGACACTTTCAACATGAAACCCCATCGATTGCTCTTGCTGAGTTTCCCGTTCCTGATGGGCACGGGAGGGCTCGTGGCTGGTGACGATCGGGCGGATGAGAGTTGGTGGTCTCTGCAGCCGGTGCCCCGGCCAGAGGTTCCGGCCGTAAAGAACGCTGGATGGGTTCGTAATCCTATCGATGCCTTCGTGCTTTCGAAATTGGAAAGAATGGGTCTGAAGCCGACGCCGGAAGCCGGCGAAGGGATTATTGAGCGGCGTCTGCACTTCGGTCTCACCGGATTGCCCCCTGTGCCAGGCGCGACCGCGGATGTGGATGCTCTGCTTGCATCCCCGCATTATGGGGAGCGCTGGGCCCGTCACTGGTTGGATGTGGCCCGCTATGGAGAGAGTAACGGTTTTGAGTATGACCAGCTGCGCCCCAATGCATGGACCTATCGGGATTGGGTGATCGATGCCTTCAATGAGGATATGCCTTATGATCAATTTGTGAAGTGGCAGATCGCCGGGGACGTGCTGGAGCCGAACCACCCCGGGGCGATCGCTGCAACCGGGTTTCTCGTCTGTGGGGCCTTCGATGGTCTCAAGCCCAACGGGGACAAGCAGCGCCGAATCATGCGGGAGGATGAAATGGAAGACATCGTGGGAACGGTAGCCCAGAGCTTCCTGGGGTTGACGGTTCATTGCGCCCGTTGTCACGATCACAAGTTTGATCCTATCGCGCAGAAGGAATACTTCCAGATGGCCTCTGCGCTCGCGGGAGTGCACCGGGGAGACCGCACTGTTCCGGCTGGTCTGGGGGTGGCGGAGAAGCGGAAGAAGATCGAGGAGTTATCGAGAAAGCTCGCGGAGGCGGATGGGGTGGTGCGTGAACGCCTGCTTGCCGGGATGGAGAACGACGGCGGGAATAAGAATCGGGACGGATTGCCGCAGCCGGTCTCGCGGTGGTCTTTTGACAAGGATCTGCGCGACGAAATAGGGAATCTGCACGGACAGGCTCGAGGAACCGCCCGGGTGGAAGGTGGCGCCTTGGTTCTGGACGGGAAGACCGGGTTTGTTCTGACCGCTCCTCTGGCTACCACGATCAAGTCCCGGACGCTTGAGGCTTGGGTCCAGCTCAGCAGCCTCGATCAGAAAGGCGGGGGAGTTATTGGATTACAAGGGGTCTCCGGGGAGCCATTTGATGCCATCGTGTATGCGGAGAAGGAATCCAAGCGATGGATGTCGGGCAGTTCCGGGCATCGGCGGACCGCCAGCTTTGGCGGCGAGGAAGAAAAGGAGGCCAAGTCGCAGTTCGTGCACCTTGCGATTGTCTACCAAGAGGACGGAACAATTGTGGGCTACCGGAACGGGCGGCCCTACGGGAAGAGCTACAAGACCGGATTTATGACTTATGGGGCCGGTGAGCACCAAGTCATCCTCGGGATGCGTCACGGGACTACGCCCGACAGCAAGCGCCTCCTGTCCGGGCGGATCGACCGAGCCCAGCTCTATGATCGGGCCCTTACTGCTGAGCAGGTTGCGCTGTCCGCCGATGTGAACGTTGTAACGGAAGATGCATTGATCGCAGCTCTAAGCGATAAACAGAGGATCACCCGCACCAAGTGGAAGGCCGAGATTGCCAGCCTGAATGCGGAAGTCAGCAAGCAGGGTCAGAAGAAAGTGTACGCGGTCACGCCCCGGGGAGCCCCGGTTCGGCATCTGCTTGTGCGTGGGAGCCCGTTCGAAAAAGGCGAGGAAGTTACCGCGGGCGGAGTGGCCTCGGTGCGTAACGGGCTCTCCTCCCAGTTCGGGCTCAAGTCCAATGCCCCGGAAGGGGAGCGCCGTCGGAAACTCGCAGAGTGGGTGGCTCATCATGACAACCCCCTTCTTGCCCGGGTGATGGTAAACAGGATCTGGCATTATCATTTTGGCCAAGGTCTGGTGAAGACCCCCAACGATCTTGGATTCAGTGGAGGCAAGCCCTCGCACCCCGAGCTTCTTGACTGGCTGGCCGCCGAGTTTCGCTCGCGGAAGTGGAGCGTGAAAGAGATGCACAAGCTCATCGTCTCGTCGGCCACCTACCGGCAGGGGTCGAGGGCTAATCCCGAGGGGCAGGCTATTGATGCCGGGAATGTCTACCTCTGGCGACGAGCTCCCATGCGATTGGAGGCGGAATCCATCCGGGACTCCATTCTTGCGGTCTCCGGGGCGCTTAATCCGCAGGGGGGTGGCCCCGGCTATCGCGATTTCAAGATGTATAATCACAAGGGGTCATGGGTCTACGACCCGATCGACCCCGAAGGTCCTGAGTTTAATCGGCGCAGTATCTATCGCACCTGGGCTCGGGGAAATGTGCACCCACTTCTCTCGCCGCTGGATTGCCCGGATCCCTCCGCCGCAGCACCGGTCCGGAGCGTGACAACCACCCCGTTGGGAGCGCTCTCTCTCATGAATACCTCCTTCGTCCTCCGGATGTCGGCGGAAATGGCTAAGCGACTCGAAGCCATGCCGGGAGACGAGGCTCGGCAGATCGAGCATGCTGTTGAGCTGGCCTTTGGTCGTCCAGCCACTGCGCAGGATCTCAATCTTGGTCTCAGCTTTGTGAAGGAGAACGGCTTGGCAGCATTCTGCCGGGTCCTCTTCAATGCTAATGAATTTCTTTACCTGAATTGATCGGCCCTTTTCCTGTCATGAGTCTTTCCCAGAACAGCCAACTGAACGGTGGATTGCCAAGTCGCCGGGACTTCTTCAACTGGACCCAGCGGGGTCTTACCGGGGCGGCCCTGTCTTCGCTGCTCATTCGTGAGGGATACGCCTCGCAGCCGGTGGAGTCCCATTATGCCCCCAAGGCCAAGCGGGTCATTCATATTTGCCTGTGCGGGGGCTTTAGCCAGGTCGACACCTTTGACTACAAGCCTCGCCTGCAGGAGCTCCATGGAAAGTCGCTTCAGGCCGAAGAAAAGCCAGATGTCTTCTTTGGGAAGGTCGGCCTTCTGCGAAAGAGCGACTGGGAATTCAGGCAGCGGGGTAAGAGCGGCCTCTGGATCTCGGATCTTTTCCCTAACATTGCCACCGTAGCGGACGAATTGACGGTGATCAATTCGATGGTGGCCGAGTCCTCCAGTCATACCCCGGCCACCTTTCAGGAGAGCAGTGGATTTCGCCTCAACGGGTTCCCGGTGATGGGGTCGTGGGTGTCCTACGGGCTGGGGAATCAGACCGATGATCTCCCTACTTACGTGGTTCTTCCTGATGCGCGGGGCATGCCCGCGGGTTCTACCAGTAACTGGACCAACGGGTTTCTTCCTGCCGTGCACCAGGGTGTGCCCTTCCGCACCAAGGGGGAAGGCGAGGCCATCACGAATCTTTTTCCAGCCCGTAAGCTTGAGAAGCAAGTCGATCAGGCGAGTCGGATTCTTCTCGAGAAGATGAACGAGGCCCACATGAGGGAGCACGGTGCTGAGGACGCCTTCTCCGCGCGGATGGCCAGCTATGAGCTGGCCGCGAATATGCAGCTCGCGGTTCCCGAGGTGACCGGCACCGACAAGGAGACTGAGGCGACCCGGGAGATGTATGGGTTTAACAAGGACGAGACCCGGGACTTCGGGCGGAGCTGTCTGCTCGCCCGGCGGATGCTGGAGCGCGGCGTGCGGCACGTGCAGCTCTTTTCCGGAGGGTCCTTTGGTTCTCCCCGGATCAACTGGGATGGTCACGAGGACATGCGGCGCAATCACGGCCGGGAGGCCGGTCGCATCGATCAGCCGGTAGCCGCCCTGATCAAGGATCTGCGTCAGCGAGGCATGCTGGATGATACTCTCGTGCTCTTTACCTCCGAGTTTGGACGGACGCCCTTCACCCAGTCAGGCGCCGACCAGGTCGGTAAAGGGAGAGATCATAACCACGTAGGATTCAGTAGCTGGATGGCCGGGGGCGGGCTAAAGCCCGGGATCACCTATGGGGCCACCGACGACGTCGGCTACAAATCGGTCGAGAAGCCGGTGCCCTGGCATGATTTCCACGCTACGGTCCTGCATCTCCTTGGCATTGATCACGAGAAGCTGAGCTATTACCACAATGGGATCCAGCGTCGCCTTACCAATGTGCACGGCGAGCTGCTCAAGGGCATTCTCGCATGACGTCTCTCCAGAAGATCGGTTGTGGAGTCCTGCTGGTCCTCTCGCTCGCAGGGTGTCAGGAGGCGGTAGAGCCGGAAGTAAGCGAGTTGGTCGTCTTTAAGGATCGGGGACGCACTTGGACCTACGAGGATCTTTCCATTCATGGGTGGACGATCTACCTCGAAGAGTCGATTGCTGCGGACCAGAAGCTGAAAGCGCGAATCAAGGAGCAGATCACAATCGGCCTTGAGAACTTCCTCGGCAAAGTGCCGGAGGGGGCTCTGGCGTTCCTGCGGACTATTCCCATCTGGGTCAGTAATGAGCCAACCTATCCATTGCGGGAGAACGAGTATGGTGTCGTGCCTTTTCATCGCAGTCCCCAGTGGCTGCGGGATCATGGGCTTAACCCTCACATGGCGCCAGGCGTGCATGTGATCAATCCGGAGGCGGTATTTTTCAGGCACAAGCTTCTCGACTGGGGGCCGATGACCTTCCTTCACGAGCTGGCTCACGCCTATCAGAACGTGAGACTCTCCCTGAAGCACGAGGTGATCCTTTCGGCCTATGAGGCCGCCATGGAGGCGGGACTCTATCTGGAAGTGCCCGATCGGAAGGATAAATCCCTCAAGGTCAAAGCCTATGCTGCGACGAACCAGGAGGAGTATTTTGCCGAGTTGACCGAGGCCTACTTCGGTCAGAATGACTGGTTCCCGCATAACCGGGAAGAGCTCCGTAACTACGACCCCCGGGGCTTAAAGATGATTGAGGAGGTCTGGAGTGCGGAAGCGTTCCAGTGAGAGTGGACATTTGGGAGGTCTGGCATGGGACGGCAGGCTTGTCAGGAGCCAGTCCCGGTGGTCTCATCACGGCTGACTACGATGGGTGAGCCGGAGCAAGGGGAATTGGAACAAGGGGATTTGCTGGATGGGGCTGGTTCCTTTCGTGACCGGTGCGAGCTCGTCAGCTGGGCGCGCCCATTCCATGATGTCTTCGGGGAGTGGCTGTGGGAGCGGAAGGCTCGTCTTCCCGGGATGCTGGTCATTGTTCCTACGGGCCAGAGTGGGCGCCGGATCAGGCAGGAGCTTGCGGATCGGGGTGGCGTCTTGGCTCCCAGAGTGCGGATGCCGGGCTATCTCTTGGAATTTGGTGAAAGCGCCTCGGATTCGGTGGAGATCCTGGCTTGGGTGGAGCTTCTCGAGGGGGTGAGTGACTGGGGTGTCTTTTC
>Ga0115011_10000981_pt1 | contig 21160 bp, 20 predicted proteins | sample TroAtlMetagenome_2_FD_88705 | JGI IMG/M metagenome (GOLD analysis project Ga0115011, IMG submission 88705) | Marine eukaryotic phytoplankton communities from Atlantic Ocean - Tropical Atlantic ANT8 Metagenome | ecosystem: Environmental > Aquatic > Marine > Oceanic | place: Tropical Atlantic...
GCTATAGCTTTTGAAGTCTTTAAAGGATATTAGAGATGGCATAGTTCGCAACTGATTGGAATAAAATAACCCATCAATCCAAACGATGAATTGATGGGTCAAAAAAAAGGATAAACTGGCGCTGAAGTCAAAGTATCATCTCAACGCGAGCAAGTACTGATAATTACTGGACTTATATTAGTGTACCTACATTATAGCGCTAACAGACATAAATGATAAGCTTTCAGGCAAATCTAAAACTTAGAGCTTAATCGCCAAGTGACCTATTATTATCGTCAAAGGCTTTATCACAAAAGCATAGTTAGTCGAAGCGCGTCGAAGCGCTTAGTATAATAGAGGCAAACTGCCAATTGTTATAAGATATCTAAACTCTCAGCCGTATTCATAATCGCCTGCCAATGCTTAGGCTCAAGGGGTATGACCGTCAATTGCTCGCAGCCTTTTTTGAGTAATAAGGAGTCATCAAGTGCCGGAATGAACTTCAGCTCTGATAGCGGAAGTATCTCTGTAAACGCTTGCTCAAATCTTAGATCAACCATATACCAACGCGGCTGCTCTTCGGTCGCTAGCGGGTCGTAATGGCGATGCTCTGGATGAAACTGACTTGGATCTGGATAACCGGCTCTGACCACGCTCATAATACCCGCGGCACCAGAGGGCTTAGCGCTTGAATGATAAAAAATCACTTGATCGCCGACGCGCATGTCATCACGCATAAAGTTGCGGGCGCGGTAGTTGCGTACTCCGTCCCAGCATTCTGTGCCTAAACGCTGTAAGTCAGCAATACCGAAATATTTGGGGTTCGATTTCATAAGCCAATAAGCCATACATCATCCTAATTTTTATTGAGTTTTCAAGTTCGATATGAGTTTAATAAATATAGAGCTTAACTGTGCCTAACATACTGAGCTATTAGTAGGCATATTTATTGAGGGTTTTGTTATCAACCCCCTTTTCTTTAACCATTAGAGTGGTTATCCTAGCGACCTTTATATTTGTATTTATACTCTGCATTTATACTCTTAAGCCTAACCAGGCCAGCATTTAAAACGGATATCTTTTTGACTGATAAATTACAGAGATTACATACGGCCGATAACGCCCAAAAGACGAATAGCTCAAAAGAGGCTAGTAGTGCCAAAATGACGAATATCGCAGTCAAGGCTATTCCGCTTGCGCTCTACATTCATATCCCTTGGTGCGTCAAAAAATGCCCTTATTGCGATTTTAATTCGCATGAGCTGCCAACAGATAGCCCGCTATCAATGTCTGAGACCTACGAGGACTATGTCGATGCACTGCTCGCCGATGCACTATTGCAGCAGCCATTAGCGCAAGGGCGCAAGCTGAGCTCCATTTTTATCGGTGGTGGTACGCCATCACTGTTGCCTATTCCTCAGTATCAGCGTCTTTTTGAAGGGTTACGTCATTACTTTGATTTTGCCGATAATATCGAAATCACTATGGAGGCCAACCCAGGAACACTTGAGCACGCGCCTTTTACTGAGTATCTACAAGTCGGTATTAACCGCCTCTCTATCGGCGTACAAAGCTTCAGTGCCGATAAGCTCACAACGCTTGGCCGTATTCATGATCCGCAGCAAGCCGTTACGGCTATTAAGGCGGCGCGTGAAGCGGGATTCAGACGAGTCAATGTCGATCTGATGCATGGACTGCCGCAGCAAAGCTTAGTTGAAGCGCTCCATGATATCCAGTTGGCTCATGACACGGGCGCTACTCATATCTCTTGGTATCAGCTCACCATTGAGCCTAATACAGTGTTTTATCGCAATCAGCCTGTTTTACCGGATGAGGATAATTTAGCTGATATTGAAGAGGCGGGAGGCGCGTTATTACAAAGTCTAGGCTATAGCAACTATGAAGTGTCTGCTTGGGCCAGCAGGCTAGATACGCCTTGCCGTCATAATCTCAACTATTGGCAGTTTGGCGACTATCTTGCGATTGGGGCAGGGGCGCATGGTAAGGTCAGTATTGATCTGCTTACAGCCGATAATGATACTAAAAAGAAGATAAGTACTTTGGTATCGTCAATAGATAATACTTCACTAGAGCCGGAGAACGACACGGCTCCCATCTATCGCTACAGCAAATCACGCTTACCTAAGGATTATCTGAATTATAAAAACCAGTCAAATGACAATCATGCAAATAACGAAAATTCAAATAGACAGAACAACATTGCAACGATGCCGGCACCGAAGATGGTCGGTTGGAGCGCTATTGCTAGCGATGAATTAGTGAGCGAGTTTATGCTCAATGCGCTCAGACTACATGATGGGGTAACATGGCAGTTATTTGAGGCGCGTACAGGAATGAGTTATAAGGACATCGCTGATTCGGTAGAGAGGTTAGTAGCTAAAGGCTTGTTAACTGAGTCGACTGAAAAACTGCAAACGACAGCATTAGGTCGGCGCTATCTTAATCAAATATTGCGCGCGTTTTTATAGCGTCTGATAGCTATGATCAAAGCTGTAGACATAAAAAAAGACTTATCAACTAAATGATAAGCCTTTTTAATGCAAAATCTACTTATTGAGCTTAGATTTTGTTTTGAACGTCTTGTGCGCTGTCAGTTACAGCGTTGCCTGCGCTTTTAACGTCTTGGCCAAGACCTTTAAAAGTGTTGCAACCAGTTAGTACAAACATAGCTGTCAAAGATGCGATAACTAATTTTTTCATAGTAATTTCCTCAAGATAATTTGGTTTTTGGATAATATAAATGGTTTTAAACACTTAAATGCTATAAACACGGTGCTTTATAATCACCTATCAAGATTGGACAAAACGGTGAATAAACCTCATAAAAAAACAACTTCTTCTAAAAGCGGATCTCTTTAAGAAGTTCTATCTATCGCCTTGTCATCCGATAGAGCCATCATAATAAAAGTTGAAATGCATGCAAAGTATCAAAGTGTAAGTATTAGCCATAATCTGTAACTTGTAATTACAATGACGTTAAATAGGGTTACATCGCCACTAGTTATAAACAATTATCGTGTCTGACTTTGCATGGCTTTTCATATATGACTTAAACTAGAGTCTAAAATATTTAATTACTTGCCTATGGAACGCTTATGACCATTCACATTGTGCTTGTCGCCCCAAAGATGCCGAGCAATACCGGTAATATCATTCGGTTATGTGCCAATAGCGGCGCACAGTTGCACCTAGTCAAACCTTTAGGGTTTGAGCTTGAAGATAAGAAACTTCGCCGCGCAGGACTTGATTATCATGAGTATGCTCATCTACAAGTACACGCAGATTGGGCAGCTACCAAAAAAGCGTTAACGACGGCAGAGTGCCATATTATCACTGCATTGACCACGAAGCTAAGTCATCCACTTTATGAGTATAATTTTGGTCAAGTAGACAATAGCGCAAAGACACCTAATGTTGCCCTGGTTTTTGGCTCTGAGACCTCAGGGCTAGCGGATGATATACGAGAAGATATAGGTGCAGATAATTGGCTGCGACTACCGATGCTGCCGGACTCGCGCAGCTTAAATCTAGCCAACAGTGTGGCGATATGTCTGTATGAGGTATGGCGACAGCAGGGGTTTTTTGGAGACACTGGCCGCAGTACAGGCTATGAGACTCTAAGTGTTTATGACCCTAAAGAATAGTAGTCGTTAAACTCATTAAGCGCCCAGTATATTAAGACAGAATAAGTCAGCTGTTATAACCGCTATTACAGACAATTCGGCGGCTTGGGTAAACCTGCTAGCCGATTAACATGACGAGCGACTAGGCCGGTATTAAAAATCTGTTGCAACTTTTGATTGCTAATATTATGTTCAGGCAAGGTCTTTTGTAGCCATTTGATTAAAGGGAGAGTGGCCGGCGCGTGATTAAATTTATCAAAAAACGCGCGTACTTGTTGCAAGATTTGCAAGTGCTCAGCGTTTAGGCTGACGTCTAGAGTATCGGCGAGCTGCTGGGCGACCTCTGGCGTCCAAAGGGTGTGATCGCAAAGATGACCGTCTTGGTCTAGCGACATAGTGGTGATTGAGGAGGCGCTGTCAGTCTGAGTCATAAGGCAATAGTCACCACGTTATCAAATGAGCTGTCTTGGGTAAGTTTGACCCACTCTGTATCGCTCAATACGGTGTCGACTTTATTGTTCAGCTTGAGCTTTGTAGTAGTAGCCTCATCAAGCTGCGAGAGGTCTGCGCTCAAGACGTAAATATTAGCAATGCCTGTTATCTCATTTTCTTTTAGATAAGCGGTAAGCCAATCGATAAAGGCGGCAGTGCTACCTAATAACATCAGGCTGTCACCATGGCGCCAAGTGAGGGCGAGCTGATCGGTACTGCGTCTAAGGTTGTCCATCGTGCTATGTAATTGGTATAAAGTCGCCATAATAAAAGAGTCCAAAAATAGAGCGTTAGCAGTTAGCTTAATAGGTATGTAATCAATAAGGTCTTTAAGCTTGAAGTCTCTGATTTAAGCTTGAAGTGTCTAGAATTTACTCAAAAAGAGAAAGTGTTTTGAATATTTTAAAAGCTTAAAACCTGCTGAAAGTCGTTAATATTAATCACCTCAGGCACTAAGGTTAACTGACCGGCTAAGTCATCAGGCAGTACACCTGTCAGCCAACCACTAAATACATCTTCTGGCAACCAAGCCGGCGGCATATCGTATAATTCGAGCGACTGGATCATGCCATGTAAGCGTGCTTTGGGCTGCATCAATAAGCCAAACACTGGCGCATCCAAATACAGCTGTACCTCATGGCCAAAAGTTGCCAAGGTTAATGCCAAAGCGCAGCCTTCATAGCTTGCCATCTCAGTCGCTGTACGCAGTTGAATTAATAACTTCATCATTAGTCCTTAAAACGCTATTAGGCGATTGTCATCTTGTAGCATCATAGCCAGCTCGCTAAGTCCAACTAGCGTAAAGCCGTCAGCTAAATTATCACCGGTTAGCTGATGACGGGCACTGTTTTCACTATCACTGACGCCGCGACTCAGCGCCGTACTAACACAAACCGGCAAAGCTAACCCATGCTTACGGGCGAGCGCTTGCCACTGTTGAGTCAAATCAAGCTGATCGGCAGATTGCCAGCGCAAACGATTGGCTAGATGAGCGCTATCTGCATAAAAAAACAACTGCAAGGTCGGCTTTTTATTTTCATCGGTCTCGTTAAGTAAAGCTTTGGCGTAACGCAGCGCCACATAAGCTAGCGGATGGCTAGGGTCTTTAGTAATCAGTAGGGTAGTCTTGGTAGTCATAAATGTAGTATCACAAAGTTTTGCAAAGTATAAGGTATGGTCGACTTTTAGTTCAATAGACGCTAGTATTTTATCTCTTTTTCAAGATAGGCTTAGTGATGAGAGTCTTTAAAGTCAGTTTGTTTATGCTAACATAAAGCTGAAAATTCACTACTACCTATGTTACTAGGAAACGAGTTATATGCTATCTGTGTCAACAGAGATGTCCTCCACTACACCGAGCGTGGCAAGTTATCAACCCACTGCTGAGCAGCTGCAAGTCTTGCAAACCGCGAGTGAGTTTGCTTATCAGGTGTGGGAGAGTAGGACGATATCCTGCCAAACCTTTCTACGTAGCTATCCTCTAGAGCAAACCTTAACGCGTCAACAGATCGACGATCTTATTCAAGATTATACCTTAGATGAGAACTATCAAACCGCTGATGAGCCCAAAGTCATGAGCGGTCTGCGCCATCTACGTATGCTGCTGATGATGCGCTGGATCTGGCAAGATGCGCTGAGTATTATCTCACTTGAACAGCTCACCGATGAGCTCTCTGAGTTTGCTGATGGCTGTATCTTATTTGCTAAAGACTACACCTATGAGCAATTGATTGTTAAATATGGCAAGCCTACCTTTATTAATGAGCAAGGCGAGCTAAAAACGGATGACATGGCTGTTATGGCTATGGGGAAGTTAGGCGCTCATGAGCTTAATTTGTCTAGTGATATCGACCTTATCTTTGTGCATCAAGCCCGCGGCATGACTGATGGCGATAAGTCTAAGGGCACGCGCAGCATCGATAACAAGCGCTTTATGACGCGCTTAGGACAAGGGATTATCAAACTACTGGATAATAATACTGCTGATGGTTTTGTCTTTCGGGTAGATATGCGCCTGCGCCCTTGGGGTGATGGTAGTGATCTGGCGATTCATTTGTCTGCACTGCAAAAATACTTTGCCAATCATGGCCGCGCTTGGGAGCGTTTTGCTTGGCTCAAAGCGCGGGTAATCGGAGAAGTATCACCAGAATTTTATAATGAGCTACAAGCGCTAATTAAGCCCTTTGTGTTTCGCTATTATGTAGATTATAGTGCCTTCTCAGCGCTGCGTGAAATGAAGTCCTTGATTCAAAATCAAGTGGCGCAGCGTGAGGATTTAGATAACATCAAACTCGGTGCTGGCGGTATTCGAGATATTGAGTTTATCGTACAGGCGTTTCAGTTGATTTACGGTGGTCGCCATCCGCAGTTACAAGTCAAGTCTTGTTTGCAGGCAATGCAGGCTCTGTGCGAGCTTGAGTATTTAGAGCCGGACACCTATAAGCAGTTGCAAGCCGCCTACCGCTTTTTGCGGCGCCTTGAGCATGGTCTGCAGGCCATTAATGATCAGCAAACACAGCGCTTGCCTCATGATGAGCAGTGGCAACACAACCTAGCTATTACTTTAGGGTTTGCAGATTGGTCAGCGTTACTCACGACGCTAAACGCCCATCGAGAAACGGTCAATCTCCCTTTTGAGCGGATGGTGACCGAACGGCAAATGCCTACGCAAGATGACAGCCTGCCGCCGCCAACCGATCTTGACGAACAACTCACCCAACTAGATACGATACTCAGCGAAGAAAACCGCGCACAGTTGCAAGCGTTTTGGGATTCTAAAATGATAGCGAATCTAAGCGATGAGGCGCGTGAGAGGTTAGACGACGCTTATCCGGTGATTATTCACGCTTTGCTTGCCCATCATGAACAGCAGCAGTTGGCGAATAGCGCCTTACCGCGACTGATTACCTTGCTAGAGGCGATTTGTCGGCGCTCTATTTACTTGGTTATGATTGCAGAGAACCCCAATGCGACTGTTGAGCTAATACCAATGCTATCAGCTAGTCCTTGGATAGCCGGTGAGTTGGCGCGCTATCCGGTGCTACTAGATACTTTTTTGCAGCAGCGCTATCGTCACCTACCAGACAAGCTTGAGCTACGAGATATCTTGCGTCAGCGTTTGCTTCGCGTTGAGCCAAGTGATGAAGAGGAGTTACTTAGTGTCCTGCGCTTATTTAAAAAGAATCAAGTATTAGCAGTAGCGGCAAGCGACGTGTTGGCCGAAAGACCGATTATGAAAGTCTCAGACTCGCTGACTTATATTGCAGAGGTGGTATTAGAAGCGGCACTTGAGCGCGCTTTTGCTGAGCTGGTTAAGCGCTATGGTTATCCAATCGCTCAAAATGGCGATCCGGTAACGGAGGCCGATTGCGGTTTTGCTATTATTGGCTATGGTAAGCTTGGTGGTTTAGAGCTCTCGTATTCTTCCGACTTGGATTTGGTATTCTTACATAAGATAAAAGAGCAAGGCATGACGACCGGCGAGAAGTCAGTCAGCGGCATGAAATTTGCCGCAAGGCTTGCGCAAAAGCTTATGACCTATCTCAATACCCAAACCCGTGACGGCCGCGCTTATGAGATTGATATGCGCTTGCGTCCTTCGGGCAATGCGGGCATGATGATCGTTTCTTGCCATGCGTTTGAAACCTATCAGCGCGACAAAGCTTGGGCATGGGAGCATCAAGCGCTAGTGCGTGCGCGTGCTATCTGCGGGGATAAGCGCGTGACCGCGCGGTTTGTTGAGATACGCCGCGAAGTGTTATCGCTGCCGCGTACCCTTGATGAAGTGCGCTTGGAGGTGACGCGAATGCGCCTAAAAATGCAGCGTCATCTTGGGACGATTCGTCAAAAAAAGGAAGCCGGTAAATTTGATCTAAAGCAGGACGCAGGCGGCATTGTTGATATTGAGTTTTTAGCTCAGTTTGCTGTGCTGGCCTATGCGCATGACTACCCAAGCTTGACTAAATGGAGCGACAATGTGCGTATCTTTGAGGAGATGGCGAAGCTTGGCATTTGGGAGCACTCCGTCTGTCAGGACTTGACAGACGCCTATTTACGCATCCGCGCCTCCACTCATCAATTAGCGCTTGCTGAACAGTCTTTGCTAGTGGATGAATCGTTATGGCTTGAAACAAGAGCGCTCGTACAAGACCAGTGGCAGCGCTTGATGGGAGTCACTGAAAACGAAGATAACTCATAACCATAAGTACAGACTACAAGCAGTAGCGTTATAAAGACTGTATGGGGCTATAATGTCCCATAAACAAAAGCTATCGGCTGCTAAAATAAAAAGTTTTATTCGCCAAGGCTGCCGGTGATATAATCAGCTCAATTTGTACTTAAAACATTTACTTCTACAAAAAAAGTTAGTCACTTGCACTAACATAAGGACTCTGACATGAATATGGCAACACAAGAAGGCAAGCTTTGGATGAATGGCACAATAATTGAACAACCAGATGCCAACGTTCATGTGCTTACCCACAGCCTACACTATGGTATGGCAGTGTTTGAAGGGGTGCGTGCGTATCAAACCGCTGACAATCGTACTGCTATATTTCGTCTAAAAGAGCATACTGAACGTCTATTAGGCTCTGCCAAAATCTTCCAAATGGATGTGCCTTTTGATGCGGCCACGCTAGAGCAAGCACATAAAGATGTGGTCAAGCAAAACGGACTAGCAGAAGCCTATATTCGTCCGCTTATTTGGGTAGGTGCAGAAAAGCTTGGCTTATCTTCGCGTGACAACAGCATCAATGCCATGGTTGCAGCTTGGCACTGGGGCGCATATCTTGGTGAAGAGGGTATCAAAAACGGTATCCGTGTCAAAACCTCGTCATTTACCCATCACATGACCAACGTGACCATGTGTAAGGCCAAGGCTTCGAGCAATTATCCTGTCTCTATCATGGCCAACCAAGAAGTTACCCGTAACGGTTATGACGAGGCCATCTTGATGGATCCACAAGGGTATGTCTGCCAAGGCGCAGGCGAAAACTTGTTTTTGGTCAAAGACGGTGTGCTACATACGCCAGACTTGGCAGGCGGTGCACTAGATGGTATTACTCGCCGTACTATCCTTCAGTTCGCGGCTGATCTAGACATCAAAGTCGTCGAGCGCCGTATCACTCGTGATGAGTTCTACTTAGCAGACGAGATCTTTATGACTGGCACGGCTGCCGAAGTGACTCCGATTCGTGAATACGATGACCGTACTATCGGTAATGGTGGCCGTGGTCCGCTGACTGAGAAGCTACAAAGCTTGTACTTCGATGTGGTACATGGCCGCAATGAGCAGTATATGGATTGGTTAAGCTTTATTGACTAATAAAGTCGTTAGTTTAAAGACCAAAAAGGCTGAACATAATTGTTCAGTCTTTTTTTATGCTAATATAGCCATCATATTTATTCTTAAGATTAAAGTGAGCAGTCCATGCCAATAGATTCTAGTACAGCAGATAACAATAATATCAAACAAATTATTTGTATTAAATGGGGTACAAAGTACGGGGCTGATTATGCCAATAAATTGTATGGCATGGTATCTCGCAATATTACGCCACCGTTTCGTTTCGTCTGTTTTACCGATGATACCACCGATGTACGTCCAGAAATCGAATGTCAAGAATTGCCACCATTAGATGTCACCATGCCAACCAACACACTTGGCAAGTGGCCAAAATCACGTTTGTGGGGTGAGACATTAGGTGATTTGACAGGGACAGTATTATTTGTAGATTTGGATGTGATTATAGTAGATAGCCTTGATCCTTTCTTTGAGTATGGCGAGCCGGACGATGTTATTTTGTCTTATAACCCAAGTAACCCGCTAGAGCGCCTCGGCCAGACTTCTTGCTTCCGCTTTCAGGTAGGGTCGCTTGTCTCACTACAAGAACAATTCAAAGCCGATCCGCAAGGCATCGCGGACAAATATCGTTTTGAGCAGCGCTTTGTCACGCGTAACGCCCCAGGCGGGGTTAAGTTATTTCCAAAAGCATGGGTTGCGCACTTTAGACGCAAATGTCGTCAACCGTTCCCACTTAACTACATCAAAGAGCCAAAGATTCCTAAAGGTGCTCGCATCGTTATCTTCCCTGGCGACTTATATCCGACACATGCGATCGAAGGCAAGTACAATAAAAATGCTGCTAACAATGCCAAAGATCACTTAAAAAGATTAACTGAGCCCAAAAATCTAAAAAGACCGCTACGTCATTTGCGTCATTTTATCTTGCCAGTAGGGTGGATTGAGAAATACTGGAAAGAATAGGTTCAATTATATAGTTGATTATTATCGCATTGCATTAGCAGAAATAAATATTAGTTAGTGAAGGATAAAATTATGAATACAGAAGATACTATTAGAGTTTTTGTTGGTTGCGACCCAAATAACTGTGATCTAGAGCAGATGATGGTATTAGATTATAGTATTCATAAACATACCAGCGTACCAGTTGAAATAGTATGGATGCAGTTATCGCGTGATCCTAATAGCTATTGGTACTCTAATCCTGAGACTGGTGAAGGATGGAATACTACTAAGTGGGATACACCGTTCTCAGGGTTTCGTTGGGCGATTCCAGAATACTGTAATTATTCTGGACGTGCTATTTATATGGATACAGATGTTGTTATTTTAGATGATTTATTAAAATTGTGGAATCATCCAATTGATGGGAAATCTATAGTAGCGGCTAAGAAAGTTTCTAAAAAGACTCGTATGTGTACCTGTGTATGGGATTGCAGTCGTGCTAAAAGTAGTCTTCCTCCAATTGGGGAAATCATGGAGGACGCTGATAGTCATAAAAGAATAATGGAAATGATAAAGAAGAACCCACGACTTTTAGCACCCTTCAATGACAGCTATAATTGTATTGATGGAGAGAGTTTACCGATAGAAGATATTAAAGTTTTACATTATTCTGATATGGGTACGCAGTTTAGTCACAAGTACTCATTGAAACGGCTTGAAGCAGAAGGTTCAACGCATTGGTTTGATGGAGAGGTTTTACCACATCCTAGACAAGATTTAGTTGAATTATTTGATAATTATTATAATAAAGCTTTAACTAATGGCTATCAACTAGAGAATTATCGAGTAGACCCTTTTGGTATTTTTCCAAAAAAAACTCAAAAAGGCTATGTTGGTAATCAAGTTACCCGTCCAACGTCTTCTAAATCTCTGTTTGCAAGGCTGTTCAAGCGCTAACAATTTCTATAATACAGTTGTAATTTTTTCTAAAGAATGTGCAATAATTTATTTATAGGTCGTGGTATATGAATCAGCATAAAAAAATAGCGTTACTTGTTATTAATTGCCTACAAGGTGGCGGTGCCGAACGTGTGGTACTTACGCTAGGACAGGGATTTCATGAATTGGGTTATGAAGTACATGTTCTAAGATTCAAACCTCTGGTTGAGTACGACCTAAATTCAAATCTAAATTACCATATACTTAAATTCAAACCTTATAAGCTAATACCAGGTTCACAACGTCGTGACAAGATTTTTGCTCGTGCAGTGGATAAATATATTTTAAAAGAAATAGGTAATCCTAATATCATATTATCTAATCTTGATCGGGCTGATAGCATAATGAGCCACAGTGAAATGCCTAATATTATGTATGTCATTCACACTACATTGTCGTTAAGCCATCAAGCTAACCAAACCAGCGAGTCTTATAAGTCAAAGCAAAAGTTAATTAATAGATATTCTAAATACCCTTGTATATGTGTGAGTAAAGGGGTTCAGGAAGATTTTATAAATTATCTTGGTGATATCACTCCTATAACAACTATCAATAACCCTATTGATAAAGTTGCCATTGAGAAAATGGCTAACGCATTTGTTCCTGACTATAAAAATTATATTGTGCATGTTGGTAGTTTTAAAGAAGCAAAGCGGCACGATATTTTATTAAAAGCATATGCTCAAACAGATATGTCTCTACAGTTACTGATTTTAGGCAAGGGTAAGCTCAAACGTGAAATAGAGGCATTAATTATTGAGCTTGGTCTAGAAGGTAAAGCGATATTGGTGGGTTTTCATGACAATGCCTTTCCTTATGTGAAAAATGCAAGTTTTGAAATATTGACATCCAATAGAGAGGGATTCCCTTTAGTTATTGCAGAAGCCTTAGCCATTGGGATTCCAGTTATCAGTACTGATTGTCAGTCTGGTCCTAGCGAAATGTTACCCGCAAAAAACCTAATGCTGACAGATGATATTCATTCAATCAAAGAAAGGTTGAACCAAGCAATGAAAGACCCGAATCAATTTAAATCTGATTTTGATGTTAGTCTTCTTCCGATAAAAGTAGCCAAAAAATATCTTGAGTTTATGGACAGTAACAAACAAGAGAAAAATTATTAAATGCTATTCGTCCCACCATTTAGACCAATCGTCTTTATGCAATGGTCTGAGGGCATTGAAAGCGGTATTATGATGTTGTATCTTTTCAAATACGGTTAGCAATATAGTAGTGGCCAATCTATCAGTTTTATAGAATGTTTTGTAACGTTTACGCATATTTCTTAGGCTATCATCTCCGCCGACACGGAAGTAGGTAAGACCATCGTACAAGGGTAAGTCGCTAGCATAAAGCATTTCTATTTTTTCAGCCAATAATGATGTATGTTCGGTATTAACAGGTAGTTGTAGAAAGTTTTTGGTTTCATAGGTGCGCAAAGTATTCATTAGAGTTACAACATTCATCAAGATAGCTGCTCTATGAGTATTGTCTGAATGGTCAATGAACGTATCGCAAGCAGAAACAATCCAGCGCAACGACAGATGTGTCAATAAATAGTCGCTCTCTGCCTCCCATAACTTTTCAAATTCAGCGAATGTTTTATCTATTTTGTACTTACGGCGCATTAGTATAATAAGCGTGTTGTGATAAAAGCAGAGCTCAGACTCACCAAGCGATTTGTATTTCAAGTTATTCAAATGGTTTTCTAAATCTGTGCTTTTACGCTCATTAGTTAACGCTTCAATATCACACATTGATTCAGTAATGGTTATTGCTTTCATCTCATCAAAGCTTCTATCATTATAGGTTTTGATAATCTTACCCGCATTCAATCTTTTTTCGCTTCGAAAGATCAATAGCAATTTTCTCTGCCAACTTGAAGGTGTAGCCATGTTATCAAAATCCTCTAAAAATATATAAAGATATTAGCGCCTTAATCTCTATGATATAAGTCTTAGAGATCATTGTTGTTTGTTTAGACTGAATAATACTGTTTATACCAATCGACAAATTGTTTGATACCTTCTTCGATACTGGTTTCAGGCTTGAAGCCAATGTCCTCTACCAATTCATCTATATCGGCGTAAGTAATTGGTACGTCGCCTGCTTGCATGGGCAATAAGTTTTCCTGCGCTTTTTTGCCACAAGCGTCTTCAATGGCAGTAATAAAACGGCGCAAAGTGACTGGCTGATTATTACCAATGTTGTAAATCTTGTAGGGGGCAGCTGCAGTCGTAATAGTAGAATGCTGGGGCGAAGGCGCTTTATTAATTATATGAATAATGCCATTGACGATATCATCAATGTAGGTAAAGTCACGCTGCATATCACCATTATTAAATACATTAATTGGCTCACCAGCTAGAATTTTCTTTGTGAACGAAAAATATGCCATATCAGGTCGACCGTAAGGACCATAAACAGTGAAGAACCTTAACCCTGTCGTAGGGATATTATATAAATGGCTATAGCTATGTGCCATAAGCTCGTTCGATTTTTTGGTAGCGGCATATAGACTAATAGGAAAATCAACACAATCAGCAGTGGTAAATGGCTGCTTTATATTCATACCATAAACAGAGCTAGAGCTTGCGTAGATTAAGTGCTTAATATCGTGGTGACGACAGCCTTCTAGAATATTAACAAAGCCAACCACATTCGAGTCGATATACGCATTAGGGTTTTCGATAGAGTAACGCACACCTGCTTGGGCACCTAAATTAACAACCGTATCAAATTGATAGGTTGCAAAAAGCTCAGACATGGCTTCACGATCAGCAAGGTCTAACTTAATAAACGTAAAAACTTCTGGATCTGATATCTCACTTAATATTTTCAACCGCGCTTTTTTTAGATCTACATCATAATAATCATTGATATTATCAATACCAACGATACAGTAATCCCTAGCAGATAGATCTGTTTCTAGTATCGTCTTGATTAAATGAAAACCAATAAAACCTGCCGCACCAGTGACCAGTATTTTCATCAGTCGCTCCCAAATAGATCTCGAGTAAACACTTTATCCGCTACGTCCTGTATATCAGTTGATAAACGATTAGCAACGATTACATCGCTCATCGCTTTAAACTCACTCAAATCTTTAATGACGCGCGAATTAAAAAACTCTTCTTCTTCTAGTACTGGCTCATAAACAACGACTTCTATACCTTTGGCTTTAATACGTTTCATAATGCCTTGAATAGCCGAGGCGCGAAAATTATCAGACCCACTTTTCATAACCAATCGATAAACGCCAACGATTTTAGGGTTTCTTTGAATGATCTTATCCGCAATAAAGTCTTTACGGGTGCGATTAGAGTCTACAATCGCTCTTATTAAATTACTTGGCACCTCATCATAATTAGCCAATAGTTGTTTAGTATCTTTTGGTAGACAATAGCCGCCGTAGCCAAATGAGGGGTTGTTATAGTGATCGCCGATACGTGGATCTAAGCCCACCCCTTCGATGATTTGCCTAGTAGATAAGCCAAAAGTCTGTGCATAAGTGTCAAGCTCATTAAAGTAGGCCACGCGCATCGCTAGATAAGTGTTAGAAAATAGTTTGATTGCCTCAGCTTCAGTGGGCTTAGTAAATAGTAATGGAACATCCTTTTTTTGCGCGCCTTCGATGAGTAGGTCTGCAAACTGCTGGGCACGTTTGGACTGCTCTCCGACTATGATTCTAGAAGGGAAAAGGTTGTCATGCAAAGCTTGGCCTTCTCTTAGAAATTCAGGAGAAAATATAATACGCTCAGTGCCATAGCGCGCTCTAATACTGAGCGTAAAGCCGACGGGTACGGTCGATTTGATAATGATGAGGGCGTTTTGATTAACGGTGAGTATCTGCTCAATTACAGTTTCGACGCTTGAGGTATTAAAATAGTTGGTTTTGGGGTCATAATCAGTAGGCGTTGCTATAATAATAAAATCAGCATATTCATAGGCTTGCTTTGCATCAAGAGTTGCACTGAAATTTAGTTTTTTATTTGCCAAGAAGTGTTCGATATCTTTGTCTTCGATAGGGGATTGCTTATTATTTAGCAATTCTACCTTTTCAGCGACAATGTCGACAGCGATTACGTCATGATGCTGCGCTAACAGCATTGCATTCGATAAGCCTACGTAGCCTGTACCTACTACTGCTATTTTCATAAAGTATCCAAGGTCTCTAAGTTAAAGTTGATGCAATATATGGTTGCTCTAAGACGTTAGTTTGCACTCGTTAGTAGCGATGAGGGTAAATATGCCGAAAATTTATTTGTCATAGCGGCTGTAACCTTCTGATAAGAGTCAGAGTTAAGACGGTCTAAGCTTTGAATGCAGCCATACTTATAATCACTATTATCTAAGTTAGATAAAAAACTCTCAACGCTATCTTCGTTCTTCAAGTAATTAACCGCTATATCAGCTCGTAAATGGGCTTGGCTCTTTTGTATTTTGAGATGGTTCATCAGAGTAATAGGGTTCACCTGAGCAACATCTCTAAATTTATATTTTATTTGTGTCTCTAAAAGCTGTGGGTGCTGTAGCAGATAGTTTTTTAAGATCGTTTTATCAACAATATGAGGAAAATGATGAATCTCAAAAAACTGATCCATATCAAGCACTTTTGCACTGAGCATCTGCGCGATGGTATGTCTTGGCTGAATAGGCGTACCTAATAGTTTAGATTTAGCTTTACGAAAGTTAAGTTTGGCATTTAAAGCTGCCGTGTTGCGCCAATGACCGTGCAAGATAAGCTTATCTTTCTCTATAAAATCCTCTAGAGTTGCAGACTGGTTAAAGAAAAAATCATCGTTCATATAAATAAAATAATCAGACACATCCGCTATATGCCAAAGCATTGTTTCAATTGAGCGAGTATTGAACGTTGGCAAAAACTGCTCGTAACCCTCAAAAAGCTCTGTATGATCGATGATTTTTATCTTATCACCTGCACAAATTCCTTGCTTAGCGAACTCATCTATAAACTCAGGCTGCTGCCCGTCACTAACAATATAAATATGACGACAAAAAGGTACATACTTCAAAATAGAAGCAAGGTTGTAATAGATTTCATCATTACTGGCAAAGCGGGTTGAGCTAGTAGCGTCAGAGGCAGCGCTAGAGGTTTTTTGATAGCGCGCTCTTTTTGCTTTGAGCTGTGCATCATCACCGTCCACCCAAGCGATAACAACGTCTATTTGCTTTTTATTCTCTGCTCTCATGGCTTTTCTCATAGATTCACTGCCAATGCTCTTGCAGCCAAGGACTCGGCAAGACACGCCGATACCATTTGCCGCCGCCGCCTTTAATGGCATCTGGCGGATTGATTTCGCCATGGAAGATAACGATTTTTGCGCCATTAGGCAGAGTAGGTGCTTTGATAAAGTTAAAGGGCGGCTTTGCCATACATTGATATTTAAAGCTGACGCACCAGTCTTTGGGCCAATACTCTAAATGATGATGCTCGCGCAAATAGTTGGATAGATAAGCCTGCTCATGGCGTACTTGCGTGCGAATGGTGGCAAAATTACGCTCAAAATTACTAAGCAAGTCAGAATAAGTACCCATGCCAATATTAAAGCGATAGACGGAGCTATTACCAATCATGCGCCATGGTTTTTTCCAGTCACGAATGATAACCACGCTGTCATCAAACTCCGCTTTATAAGTAAAAAAGCTGTCGATATTATCGACAATAACGATGTCGATATCTAAAAATAGCGCCACGCCTTTTAGATCGTACAGCTCAGGCTTAAAGGTGGTGAGTTTTTTCCAGCCGCGTTCAGGTCCCGCTGGCAAATCCATCTCGGGTATCGGGTAGCACTGTACCGCCTCATTAATACCTGTACTATCATCCGTCAAGCAAACCATCTGAAAGTCCAGTGTCAGATGGCGACTGACCATATTATAGAGACGATTGACATACTCAGGACCGTACTTATCGCCCCATTTCATACAGATGATATAGTGTGACTCTGCTAGGTGGGCAGAGTCTTGGTCCTTTAGAGTATGGTTAACGAAGTCAGATGTCATAATTGACTCTTTTTAATAAGATGAAAACATGAAGCTTAGAAGATGCTATATTTGATACCGCTATATTGAGTCTACTATAAAAGATAGCGCAATTAAGTCTTATATCTTTTATCCTTAGCCGATTTTAGAAAGGCTTGTAGCTTGCTACTATCAGCGCGATAAGGATTGCCAAGATTAGGAATGCGTTTAAAGCGGCGATAGCCCCACATATAATGGCTACATTGATCTTCAATCATCTCTTGCATGGCAATATTCAGGGCATGAGTCGCAACTTCTGTGTTGCGATCATAAAGCGCTGGATCATCGAGCTTATAGCAGTAAATATCAAATCCACGATTATCATCACGGCGAATACAAGACAGACCGACTAGAGCGCACTTGGTTTTGCTAGCAAGTTTAGGGGCGAGGGTACTGGTTAAAGTCTTAACGCCAAAAAAAGGCACAACCACGCCGCCTGAAGGCTCAGGAACATGGTCGGGTAAGATAATACTAAAACCGCCTCGTTTAAGCGTTTTAAACACTGCTTTGACACCGCTACTATCAGTAGGCACTAAGGTAGCGTTAAGGCGAGCACGACCCTTTAGGATAAAATCACCAGTAAGTTTGTCTTTGACCGGCTTGTACATAATCGTCGGCGAGCCGAATTGATTGAGCCAAGCGTTCATCATCTCCCAAGTACCAAGATGAGGAACGATAGCAAGCATGCCGTTGGGATTGGCTAAGCCTTCTATTAAGATCTCTTGGTTATGCACCTCTCGTATCTGCTCAATGCTCCATTCAGGCGGCATCGCCCAACTCTTGATAGACTCGACGCTACTTAGACACTGATGACGGACGATATCTTTGATAACGGTCTTTTTTTGCTTAGCCGTTAGGGCAGGTTCGATGAGTGCCATATTGATCTTGATCGTACGAACGATACTCAAGTTTGGCAGGCGCATCATTATCCTAGCAGTAATACGTGCCAGCATCTGAAATACAGATAAAGGCACGTATTTGAAGATCTGATACGGATTCATAATGAATCACAGTAATAAGAGATGCTCATTACCAGATCAGCTACTGAGCAGGCTTAGTGGTATCTGCTTGAGCTTTTTCACGCAGACGGATACCAAGATCACGCAATTGCTTACCCTCAACAGGAGCTGGAGCTTGAGTCAATGGATCTTCAGCAGTCTTGGTTTTTGGGAAGGCGATGACATCACGGATAGAGCTTGCGCCGACCATTAGCATAATTAAGCGATCCAAACCAAAGGCAAGACCACCATGCGGCGGCGCACCGAATTTTAGTGCGTCAAGTAGGAAGCTGAATTTCTCTTCAGCCTCAATCGCGTCGATACCTAGCGCTTCAAAGACCGCTTGCTGCATCTCAAGGGTGTTGATACGTAAGCTACCACCGCCAATCTCAGTACCGTTTAGTACCATGTCATAAGCGATAGAGAGCGCAGACTCTGGGTTGTTTTTGAGCTCTTCTACTGAGCCTTTGGGTTTCGTAAACGGATGGTGCATAGAGGTCCATTGCCCGTCATCCGTCTCTTCAAACATGGGGAAGTCAGTGACCCAAAGCGGTGCCCACTCGCAAGTGGTCATGTCCATATCAAGGCCAATTTTCTGGCGTAGCGCGCCCATAGCATCGTTGACGATACTGGCTTTATCGGCACCGAAGAAGATGATATCGCCATCTTCGGCCTCAGTGCGCTCAACAAGGCTAGCTAGCACATCGTCAGTCATGTTTTTGATGATAGGTGATTGTAGCCCTGACTCTTTATCCACACCGTTGTTAATGTTGCTTGCGTCATTGACCTTAATATAAGCCAAACCGCGCGCACCATAGATGCCAACAAACTTAGTGTATTCATCGATTTGCTTACGGCTTAAGGAGGCGCCATTAGGAATACGCAGCGCGGCAACGCGACCTTTTGGATCGTTGGCGGGACCAGCAAAGACCTTGAAGTCAACGTCTTTCATTAAGTCAGCGACATCGATGAGCTTTAGCGGAATACGCAGATCAGGCTTATCAGAAGCGTAGTCACGCATAGCCTCTGCATAAGTCATACGCGGGAAGTCAGCAAGCTCAACATCCATCATCGTTTTGAATAGGTTTTTGATCAAACCTTCATTGATGTTCATGATCTCTTCTTCATTTAAAAAAGAAGTCTCAATATCGACTTGGGTAAATTCAGGCTGACGATCAGCGCGCAGATCTTCGTCACGAAAGCACTTAGCGATTTGATAATAACGATCAAAACCTGACACCATCAATAGCTGCTTAAAGAGCTGCGGCGACTGCGGCAGAGCAAAAAAGTTACCCGGACGAGTACGCGAAGGCACTAGATAGTCGCGTGCGCCCTCTGGCGTGGCGCGAGTCAAGATAGGCGTCTCAACGTCTAAGAAGCCATGATCATCAAGGTAGCGGCGAATCGCTGAGGTGGCTTTGGCACGGAACACCATACGCTCTTGCATCTCAGGGCGACGCATATCGAGGTAGCGGTACTTGAGGCGTAAGTCTTCAGAGACGGTCATGTTCTCGTCATTAAGCGGGAAAGGCGGAGTTTCTGACTTGGCTAAGACTTCAATCTCTTTGCCTAATAACTCGACTTGACCGCTAGTCATATTTTTATTTTCAGTGCCTTCGTAACGACGACGGACGCGGCCGGTGATTTTTAGCACATACTCAGGGCGAGCAGCATCAGCAGTAGCGAAAGCTTCAGGCGTATCTGGATCGACTACCACCTGCAAGATGCCAGCACGATCACGCATATCTAAGAAGATCACCCCACCATGATCGCGGCGGCGATGTATCCAGCCGACGATAGTGATCGTCTGCTCTAATAAGTCTTCGGTCACAGCACCGCAGTATTCGTCGCGATAGCCACTGTGTACGGCGAGGTCTTTTTGCGTAATAGTACTAGGTTTCATAGTGCTGTCAGTCATAGTCAAGGTTATCCAGTTATGTGCCCGATTCAAAGAATAGCCGTTTAAAAATACCAGTGAGGCTCTTAAACGATATTTATTATTAAGATAGTCAATTACAAAAACAGCCAGTCAGCGCTATAAAGACGGATAGTCTGCGCGTCGGCTGTATAAAATTTATTTTAAACGCATATTATGCCTAAAGTACGGGTGTTATACAACTATGCTTATTAACTGCGCTCGCTCATAAAGGCATGACAAGCTTACGAGTGTAATAATTGGTTTATCTATTATGATTTATAACCATGACGCTTGAAAATAACGCGCAGCGAGCGCATATTAGCTGCATCTTAAAATAATTTCAGCTATCGCAACTATAATTATTACCCTAAACCTCTGAATGTAACCCTAAGGAAGACTTGATATGCTATTTCACCCGCCAAAAAACCCTGTCGAGCTTAAAGTCATGCATTTAAATAAGACTCAGCAGCAGCGCCGCGAAGACTTGATGGAAGCGACTCAAGGCAAAGCTGCGCTTAAGCAGCTCAAAAAGAGCATGGCGAAAAAAGCCAAGCAAGCGCTAAAAGTGAAATCTAAAAGCAAGAAGAAAGATAAAAACAAAGAGACCAGTCAGCAAGTATTTGTCCTAGATTTTGACGGTGACATTAAAGCCTCGGCCGTTAAGCATCTGCGCGAAGAGATTAGCACCCTTATCAGTACTGCTAATAAGGGTGATGAAGTTATCATCCGTTTAGAGTCAGGTGGTGGTATGGTGCATAGTTATGGCCTTGCAGCGGCGCAGTTAGTGCGTCTCAAAGACGCGGGCCTTAAACTCACCGTTTGTGTCGATAAAATCGCA
>Ga0115011_10000982_pt1 | contig 21159 bp, 16 predicted proteins | sample TroAtlMetagenome_2_FD_88705 | JGI IMG/M metagenome (GOLD analysis project Ga0115011, IMG submission 88705) | Marine eukaryotic phytoplankton communities from Atlantic Ocean - Tropical Atlantic ANT8 Metagenome | ecosystem: Environmental > Aquatic > Marine > Oceanic | place: Tropical Atlantic...
CTATCGGAGTGATGAATGCATTTTTGAATATGCAATCTGCGAGGATTGCCGGGCCAACATGGCCAGAGAGTTTTCTGCCGAGTCACAACAAGCCCTCGCCGCTTTTTTCACGCACAGAGTAAAATTCGAAGAGCGCACCAAGCTGCTCTCCTTTGGGGATCTCATCGAGCCATGGATCCAAACATGTGCAGCCTGCAACATACCCCGCACCGAAGCCCAAACCTACTCACTAGGTGGAATTCTACTAGGTGACTCAATCATCTATGACCCATATCCACTCTGTCTTTGTGGAGATTGCGAGGACGAAATCCAGTCCCTTCTGTCCAAAAAGACTCTCGGGATTTGGGATGAATTTGTTCAAATAAATTTTGACTCCCCACCTGGGCACCACCGGGATCTTCCGACCCACCGACGCCCGGTGCTTCTCTAGCGAAAAACTCCCGACCAGGAGCCAAGCCCTTCACAGCGACATGCCCAAATATCCACGAAACCTCCCTTATTTTACCGAGAGTGGCAGCCCCGCCTGGACTCGAACCAAGAAATACTGAACCAAAATCAGGTGTGTTACCAATTACACTACGGGGCTACGGCCTCTCGGCGGCCGTTAAATAGGTGTAACCGTCCGGGTTTTCAACTAATAAACATGAAAGCTAACCAAGCCACTTGACTCTCTTGTCACTGGTCGAGAAGTTGGCTGCGCAGGAATCATGGAATTTGCCGGTCTCATAGAACAACGCCGGGAGAGGCTGGCTGAGCTGGAGCAGCGCATATCTCAACCTGACTTCTATAACGATCAAGCTTCTGCTGCCGATGTAATGCGGGAACACAGGAGCCTTCAGAAACTGATGGTGCTCTGGAGCAGCTACGAATCCACATCTAGGAACCTGGAAGAGAATCGCCAGCTTTCCAAGGACGAGGACGAGGAAATAGCTGCGATGGCTGGCGAGGAAATACCAGAACTCGAGTCCGCTCTTCCTCTTTTAAGAGAAAAGCTCCAATACTCCCTTCTACCTCAGGATCCAACGGAAGAGCGCAACGCCCTCGTAGAAATCCGAGCAGGGGCCGGAGGCGACGAAGCGTCTCTTTTCGCCGGCGAGGTCATGCGCATGTACGAACGGTATGCAGACAGCTGCAACTGGAAATGCGAGCACCTCGAAAGCAGCCCCTCAGAGGTAGGTGGCTTCAAGGAAGTGGTCCTCAAAGTAAGCGGCGAAGAAGTTTTCCGTCGGATGAAATATGAAAGCGGGGTCCACCGGGTACAACGGGTCCCTGCAACGGAGACCCAGGGGCGTATTCATACCTCTACCGTAACGGTCGCCGTCATGCCCGAGGCTCAGGAGGTCGACATTGAACTGAAGCCCGACGAACTTCATATCCAAGCCACCCGATCCGGGGGTCCCGGAGGTCAACACGTCAACACCACAGACTCGGCAGTTCAAGTCACCCACCTGCCGTCTGGGATTCAGGTTAAATGCCAAGACGGAAGAAGTCAGGGACAGAACAAGGAAAAGGCCCTTGAGATTCTCCGCTCCAAGCTTTTTGAAGCCAAGCAACACGAAGAGCAGGAAAAATATTCTGCCCAACGACGGGCCCTGATTGGCTCCGGAGATCGCTCGGAGAAAATTCGCACCTACAATTTTCCTCAGTCACGGGTGACGGATCACCGCATCAACCATACTTCCCACAACCTAGAGGGGATCCTCACAGGAGAGGTTCACGAGTTTACGGAGGAATTGCAGAAGACTGAAATGGCTCAGAGGTTGGCGGAGTCCGGGATTAATTCGGACTGATTTTGTCCTGAGGCTCAGCCCGATGAAGACCGTCCTAGAATGCCTCGAACGTGGATCTTCCTATCTGCAGGAGAAGGGCGTAGAGGGTGCCCGGCGCAATATGGAATGGCTCCTTGCCCAGCAATTGGCCTGCAGCAGGATCGAACTTTACGCGAGCTTTGACCGGCCAATGACGGAGCAGGAACTTGTTCCCCTGCGAGCGCTCCTGAAGCGACGCGGACAGGGCGAGCCGCTCCAACATCTCCTCGGGACCGTTGAGTTCGCAGGAAGAGAGTTCCAGTGTGACAATCGCGCTCTTATTCCCAGACCAGAAACAGAGGAAATGGTTGAATCTGCTCTAAAACTGGAAATGGGCGATCAAATCCAAGTGCTGGATGTTGGCACTGGAAGTGGAGTCATCGGCATCACAATTGGACTGTCGCTTGGCGAACGTTGTGCAGGGATAGTGTTAACAGACATTTCGCGGGAGGCTCTTACCCTCGCACAGGAAAACGCCGACCGACACGCCCTCGCGGTCACCTGCCTCGAAGCCGATCTCTGTGAGGGAGTGATGGGGACTTATAATCTTATCCTTGCCAACCTTCCTTACATTCCGATAGGCGAAAAGGAGAGCCTTTCCCGAGAAGTAGCTCATGACCCAGAGACAGCCCTCTTCGCCGGCCCGGAGGGTCTGGATCTTCTCAGACGTTTTCTTCCTGCAGCGAGAAGTCATCTTGCCTCTGGTGGCTGGCTCGCCCTTGAAATTGGCGCTAATCAGGGAGCCGAGGTAGTGAAGCTCGCTCAATCCTCAGGCCTAAATTCCATCCGCCTGGATCAGGATCTCTCTGGAAAACCGCGGTTTGTCTTTGCGCAGGCACCCTGACAGGTCGAATATTGCTCCCTCTTCAATGGATAAACTTCTCGTCCACGGCAACAGCACCCTACAGGGCTCAATTAATATTTCGGGATCAAAGAATGCATCTCTCCCGATCCTTGCGGCCACCCTTCTCTCTGATCAGGCCTCGATCATACGAAGGGTTCCTGACGTTTCAGACACCAACTACATGCTCCAAATCCTCCGCGCGCTGGGAGCGGAAGTGGAACGATCAAGTGGAACCGTCCGAGTTGAGCCGGCAACAATTGCCCCCGAAGCTCCCTATGATCTTGTAAGGAAAATGCGGGCCTCCATCTGTGTCATGGGCCCCTTGCTGGCCCGGGTCGGCAGAGCGAAGATTTCTCTACCCGGTGGATGCATCATTGGCGACCGCCCCGTCGACCTTCACATCAAGGCCATGCAGGGTCTTGGCGCCGCCGTCGAGATGAAAGGAGGCGATATCGTGTTGAGCGCTCCAAAAGGCCTGATTGGAGCTGAGATCGACATGAGAGGGAAGCACGGCCCCACCGTTTTGGGAACCGACAACCTCATGATGGCCGCCGTGCTTGCACGGGGCACTACCGTGATTGAATCTGCAGCGAGCGAGCCTGAGGTCGTCGACCTTGCTGACTTCTTAGTAAAGATGGGCGCCAAAATCTCAGGTGCAGGCACAAGAAGGATCGTTATCGAAGGTGTCGAATCCCTTCAGGGCGTCGAGCACAACATCATCCCGGACCGAATCGAGGCAGGAACCTTCATGGTGGCAGGCGCGATGGCGGGACAGGGCGTGACCTTGAAACGGGTAAGAGTCGACCACCTTGTTGCAGCCACCAGTATTCTCGAAGAAGCTGGTCACGTGGTTGACTTTAATTCCGATGGCACAGAGGTCCATATTTCACCTGGCGCGAATCCCCGCGGCTGTGATATCTCTACAGCTCCCTTCCCTGGCTTTCCCACAGACATGCAGGCTCAATTTACAGCCATGTTTGCGACCACCCCCGGGATCTCAGTGGTGGAGGATACTATCTTCCCTCAACGCTTCATGCACTGCTCAGAAATGAAGCGCATGGGGGCCGACATCAAGGTTGATGGCGGCAGCGCCCTCATCCGTGGGGTAGAAAACCTAAGCGCTGCTCCCGTAATGGCCTCAGACCTCCGAGCCTCGGCTGCTCTAGTCCTAGCGGCTCTCCGCGCCCGGGGAACCACCGAGATTAACCGCCTTTACCATATCGATCGCGGTTACGAGCATATCGACGAAAAGCTCCTCCAGCTCGGAGGAAACGTAGAACGTGTCCCAGACTGACGCCGTGGGCCCTGATGTTCAACATTGGCAGCCTTCCCTATAATATGGTAGAGGCTTGCTATGACCCTAGGGACAACCCGTAACTTGCTCAGCCTTCTTTTCCTGAGCTCTTCCTCTATAATCGTGGCCACGCCCACAACCGCCACCCTCACGGCTGTAAACGAGCAGAACTTTAACCGAATCACTCTGGAGTTCGAACCCCCAGTTCTACCAACCGGTCGGGACACTACCAGATTATCTGGATCGATCGAGGTTCTCCTTGAGATTGACCCGGTTACTGACCAGGTCTCCGAAATGACCATCCTCGATGGCGACGTCCAGGGCAGCGCAGTTGAGCTATCGGGAAGCACTTTCCTGATCGGGAGTTACGACCTTGAGAGCTCTACTCTCGGCGCAACGCTAGCCACTCCAGAACCTCCCGGAATCGTCGATCCCGCTACTGGGGAATTCGACTCAGCTCAACATACCTTTACCGTGAGCAGTGGCACACTCGGCGGCAACATCAGCATTGGACTACTCGGGATAAATGAAAATATTGATTTTGACTTCACCAATGAACCTGTCGGCGGAACTGGCCTTGGCACTGGCACTGTCACTCTCACCCCTACAACCAGCACACCTACAAGCAAAAGCTACAATGTAGACGTGGAACTACCCGTCGCCGTGGACCAGGTATTCGAAGCCGCAGGCGTTGAGGTGCCCATACGGGCCAATGGCTCTGCCAAGCTGTCTGGGCCCGCTACCATCGAGATTATCCCAGACGACCCATTTGTCCTCTGGTCCGAGGCCAATGGGATCGCCGGAGCCACGCCCCTCCAGGACTCCAACGGAGATGGGGTAAGTAATGGAATCCAGTGGGCCTTAGGACTTGACGCCTCCGAGAACCCATTTCCTCATCTCCTGCAACCAGGTGAAACTAATGCAGCAACGGTCTCCTTCACACTATCCCTGCCGGAGGGTGGAACCGCGAGCCCACTCCTCGTAACAACGGGCACCGATCCACTCCAACCTTTCACTCCGCTCGGGCCTGCACTGATCAGCCGAGTCGGAAACCCAATCCCAGCCGGAACGAGCGGAGAAATCACGATCAGGATACCAAGGGGCCAGCGAGGCTTCGTCCAGCTATCCACTCCCTGATACAGGCCTTCGGATGGCCCTCTTCTCGGACCCCGGTTCAGGCCGGAGCCCCGACTGGATCAGGCAAGGGGCCATCACCCTCTTCACGCTCGTCACTATCGCTTTGAGCTGAGGTGGCTGGGGCGGCATCAGATGGCAACTCAGGAGGCTTAGGCGAGCGAGGAGGATTCTTCATTTCGCCATGCTCGATCAGGTCAATGATGTGAGCACCGTCCAGCGTTTCAAATTCCAATAAGGCCTCGGCGATTAACTCGAGCTTATCACGGTTTTCGGTTAGGATCTTTTTCGCGTCTGCATAAGCCCGGTCGATGATTCTGCGGATTTCAGAGTCGATTTTCTTAGCCGTCTCCTCCGAGTAGTTCTTTGGCTTGGAAATGTCCCGAGCAAGAAAAACCTCTTCGCGAGCTTCCCCATATTCCACCATTCCCAGCTCCTCGCTCATTCCCCATTCGCACACCATCCTTCTCGCCAGACTTGTTGCCTGCCTGATATCTCCTGACGCTCCATTCGTCACGTCGCCGAAGACGATCTCTTCAGCCACTCTTCCGCCCATCGTAACGATCAGCTGCTCTAGCCCTTCGATCTTGTGCACTTGGAACTTATCTTCCTCAGGCAGATGAAAGGCGGCCCCGAGGTATGGCCCCCTTGGAATGATTGTTACCTTGTGGAGCTGATCAGTATTCTCAAGAGTAGCGAGCAGCAGCGCATGTCCGGCCTCGTGATACGCCGTAAGCTTCTTTTCTTTCTCGCTGAGCGCAAGGCTCCGCCTCTCTCTCCCCCACCTGACCTTGTCACGAGCCTCTTCGAGCTCAGCAACTGTAACCGCTTTCAGATCCTTACTAGCGGCTAGAAGAGCCGATTCATTGATTATATTTGCAAGCTCCGCACCCGAAAAGCCCGGTGTGCCACGAGCAACCGTTCCCAGATCTGTCCCGGCGGCCAACTTGATTTTCTTCGCATGCACCTTCAGAATCTGCTCTCGCCCCTTGACATCGGGGAGCGACACCGTCACCTGCCTGTCAAACCGGCCCGGCCGCAGAAGTGCGGGGTCCAGCACGTCAGGACGATTAGTAGCTGCGATGATTATCACACCCTCCTGCGTGTCGAACCCGTCCATTTCCACCAAAAGAGCATTTAAAGTCTGCTCCCTCTCGTCATGGCCGCCGCCCATCCCGTGGCCACGATGCCGGCCCACGGCATCAATTTCATCGATGAAAACAAGACACGGAGCGTGCTTCTTGCCCTGTTCGAACATATCGCGAACTCTACTGGCACCAACTCCGACAAACATTTCCACAAAGTCGGAACCGCTGATGCTGAAAAAGGGAACACTAGCTTCCCCGGCAATCGCCCGCGCAAGGAGAGTTTTACCAGTTCCCGGAGGACCGACCATCAGAACACCCTTGGGAATATTCCCCCCAAGTTTCTGAAACTTGCGAGGATCCTTCAGAAAATCCACGATCTCCCACAGCTCCTCCTTGGCTTCCTGGATTCCGGCAACGTCCTTGAACGTTACCTTGGTCCCGTCCATACTCATCATTTTGGCCTTGGATTTACCAAAGCTCATTGCCCCCCGACCCGCCTGCTTCATCTGATGACGGAACAGCAGGAACAGCAGGACGATGAGGATTAGGATTGGCAGGAAGCTTAGAAGAATAGTCTTCATGTAATTGCTTTCCCGACGGTAGACCACCCCAGTGTTGAAGAGCATATTTAGCTCTTCCTGCATCGCCATCATATTGATGGGAACGACAAACTTCCAAGGCTTAGCGGCATCCTGAAGGTCCTCGGTCGACTTAGGATTTTTGACACGTCTTTGCCCGATAAGATATGCATCTCTGCTGTCGGGGATCGCCACCAGTTTCAAATCAGACACCTTGTAGGCATTACCCTCCGAGGCCTCCGAAGAAACCGATGGGACCGGCGAAGCCCACCCCACAAAGTCGGCAAAACTGTAGCCACCGGGCGAGCTTGAAAAATCTCCCCCGACGCTCGGATCATCGGCCCCTACGGTCTCCACACTGGACCCAACCAATCGATTTAAATTCGGGCCATCGAGATCGAGATTAATCCTAATTCTGAATCCTTCCGGAGCCCCAAGATTAAACAACGCCGTGTCCTGTTGCCACCCGACGATCTGCGCGTTAAATGCAGCCTCGGTTGTCACCACCTCGAGCTTAAATCGGGGATTCCCCAAAATCACTTTGCCTTCCTCTAGGCTTTTTTTGAACTGATTGAATGAAATCGGCCTTCCTTTTCCGCTTCCTTTGTTCGCAAAAGCAATCGCCAGGAGGCCTAGCGCCATCGCGAAAAGAAGCAGGAATCGCCAATTAAAACCACCCGACTCCCCGGGTTTACGGGGGTCTTTAGAATCAGGCTTTGGAGAAGGTTCGTCTGCCATTTTGATGCTTTCGTGGTCGAAGGATAGGCGATTACGCCACGAGAAGGTTAGCCCAGTGACATAAAAATAAAATTGAAATTTTACCCTCGTAAAACCCTCAAAAAGAGGACGAGTCAACAACCTGCTGGAGGCCCCTCGCTGCAGTCTCGACCTGCCGGGGAACCAATGGCTTGTCGAGAAGAACCCCTAGAATAAACAGCCCTTCCCGGGTATTTACAGGGATCACCTCAAGTATTGCCCCTTGCTCAACCTTGATATGAAGGTTCCCTACCGCCGCCGTCCCTGCCTGCCTTTTCGCAGTGAAAGCAGCCTGAGCAAGAGTCCTTGCCAGATGATGCAGCTTTTCAGATTTCGCCTCGTCGAGGACGACTTTCCCGCTCCGTTCGAGGAGGAAATAGGATCTCGACCCAAGCGCATCATGGAGCCAGCCCCCGAAAGGGGCCAGCCTCTCAAGCACTGAATTGCCATCCCTTTCCTTAGGAAGGCCTTCCTCCGCCTTCTCTTTCGGAGGGGAAGGAGACAGAGACTTCTCCTCCAGGCCCCCACTTCTAAGTTCCCTCGTCCTCTTGCCCGAACCTTCAAGAAGCCCTCCCTTGCGAGCGAGCTCACGCGCCGAGGCAAGGGCGTCACGAGCCTTACTCGCCCCCCGGCCTTGCCCTGCGACAGATCCCAAAGTACCACCGTTTCCCAAAACGGGCTCGGCTTCAAACCCTTCAAATTGCGCTCCGAAAGGGCCTGCGTGCGGATCGGCCCGGCTTCCCTCTGGATGCTCAGGACGAATCAAAAGCGCATCAGCCATCCGCCGCAGCTCGGAGACGTCTACCCATGATTCAATTGGATCCATTTTGCTCGAGAGTGTGTTAGTGAGGTGTCGGCTTAACTCCTAGAATGGGCAATCTGGCCTCTCGCCCCCTCTGATCCTAGGACATAAATCCAAGTCTGCTTTCAATTTCGATCCGGAGCCGGTCAAAAAGGGCCAGAACCTCATCTCCACCATCCATCACTCCCGCGGGAAGACCACGGGCACTGGCCTTGACGAACACATCCCCCCTCGGCACGACCGTATTCATTACCATCTCGGGAGGCATGATCGCTCTCAGCGCTTGGCCAGTATCCCTGCTCTCAGGCAAAAGCTCCTGCATCATGGTCAGCACCACACCCAGAATCATTAAGCGCGGGTTGGCAATCCTCATCCGTGTCAGAGCCTCCAGCATTTTTGGCACGGAACGGATTCCAAGGGGCTCTGCTTGTTGAGGCACCAGAACGGCATCGGCCATGGAAAGCACGTCTGCTGTAGCGCCGAAAAGCCCCGCCGCGGTATCGATGATGCAGATATCCATTCCCAAGTCCTCCAGCTCACTATGCAGATTACGGAGGCGAGAAGTTACAACAGCGGAAGAGGAACCGTTGAGATCGTAGTCACTCGCCTGACCCGCAGGAATCAGGCTAAGCGTTTGCATGCGGGTAGGCACCAAGAGTCCTTCTACCTTGAGCTCTCCATCATCGATATAATCGTAAAACCCAGAAAGAAGGCGACTCTGACGCGTCAAGGAGAGCCCTACAGAGCCTTGAGGGTCTGCATCAACCAGAACCGTCCGGCTCCCGCTCCTGCCAAAGGCATGAGCTAAGTTGATCGCGACCGTCGTCTTTCCGACACCGCCTTTTTGACTCGAAATCGCGATCGTAACCACAGCAGATTAGTGGCCAAAGTCTACCTTCCACCACCCGATGAAAAGCCTTTTATCTCCTCGGACTCGATATCTCTTGTCAGGTCTGAAATGGTTTAGGCCGCCTCCGTGTGGCAGATCGCGAAGGAATTCGAGGAATTGTCATTCCCTTCGAGCTCCTCATCAAATGCCCGATTAGAACCAGAGCTACCTCTCAAACCCAAGTTCGAGATTCAAACCGGTTAGGATTTGATTGTTTTTGAGTAAGTTATCCCGTTTCGAGCCACTTATGGACGGGAGTAATCCCCCCCGTTTAGCCCGCCATCCCACCTGACAAGGGCGCGCCTTCCGAATCCTTCCTAATACCTCAATAAATTCATTGGCCAAGCCCGCGCCTTTTACCCCACAATAACCGCACACCACCCCCCCCTTTCTCTTGATCCCACGCTCATCACTCCACCCCTTCATCCTCTTTCCGTTTCTCGGCCTCTCCGCCGTGCTCTCTCAGGCAGACAGGGTGCATTTCAATGATGGCCGCCCTCCCAAAGAAGGCACGGTTGTATTCAACACCCCCAGCGTTGTTGAGCTGAAGTGGGAAAAGCGCCCCGGCATTTTCCAGACTGACCGCTTCCTCAAAGCGAATGTCGAACGCGTCGAAATCGACACGAAGGAGGACATTCAATTCCGGAATATGGGACAATTGCTCCCTACCCCGGATAGACTAACCCCAGAGGACTACCAACGCAGGATAGTGAAGTGCAAAGCTTTCCTCGATCTGTTTCCCAATGGTAGCCATGCCCCAAAAGTTAAAATCATTCTCAAGACCCTTGAGGAAGAAAGCGAGAAGGCAGTAGCCGGCGGCCTTAAGCTAGAAAACAAGTGGATCTCACCGGATGAAAGGAGACGAGATGCATATGCGATTGATGCTGGATTGGAGTATGCTGACATGGTCGCGGCCAAGGAATCCTCTAGCCTGACGATGGCTCTACGCCATTTTGAGACCATTCAGTCTGATTTCTCGGGGTCAACTCACTACGCCAAGGCCAGCGCCCTCGCTCTTGAAACAATGAGGACCTACCAGCCGATTTTACAGCGGCAGATAGCGCAAGTGCAATTTAAGAGGCAGGATCGCGAGCGTGCGCGGGCCACCCTCCCAGCAAACGTCAGGGCTCAGAACAAGGCCGCACAAGACAAGACCGATGCAATTTACCTGAAGCTCGTTGAGCGTGAAACCAACGAGCTTAAGACCAAATGGCTCACTCTCAACGAATATCACAGCGACCCCATGCGAAAGGTTCTTAATACCCTCAAGAACACGCTCGCCAACCTCGAAAAGGAGGCCCTCCCTGAAGACCCGGCGTTTGCCGACTCACTTCACCAGGATGCATGGGATGCCGTAACTAGGGGCGACCTCGAGAGCGTGGAAGAGATCCTGAGAGAGCTCAAGCCTCTCAAAGTTCCAGAGCGCTACCTAGCCCCCCTGCAGGAAGCTCTGGAGCCCGACGAGAATCCAGTAAAACCCCTCCCGACTGAGGAGAAGCCAACCGAGAAGGAAAAGCCTGAAGAAGGGGTGGTAACTGAGAAATCACCGAAGGAAGTCGAGTCCACGCCAGCGGAAGAGAAGACCAAAAAGACTCCCACGAAAGAGCGGACAAAGGGCAAGACTTCCCCTCCCAGACCGAGCGCCGACGAAGATTCCAGCACCTCTAAAATGCAGGTGATCTTCGTGGTGGTTCTAGGTCTCGTCATAGTAGTGGCCCTTGGGGCGACATTCCTTGGAAGGAAGAAGAAATAGAGATCAATACCCTACCTCAGGATACGCATGTCACAGCTGCCCCGACGCGTGGAAAAGTCACGCAAGACGACCGAGACTAATGTCTCCCTGGCCCTGAACCTCGACGGAGAAGGCGTGTCCCACATTGAGACGGGAATCCCCTTCTTTGACCACATGCTCACGCTCTTCTCCCGCCATTCTCTCATCGATCTAGACCTGAAAGTCACCGGGGATGTAGAGGTGGATTACCACCACACCGTAGAAGATAGCGGCATCGTATTAGGGGAGTGCCTGAGAGAGGCACTTGGAGAGAAGCTGGGGATTGCCAGATACGGTCATGCCTATGTCCCAATGGATGAAACCCTATCCCGGGTAGTCGTGGATCTCAGCAACAGGCCTTGGCTTGAATTTAATGCTCCTGCAGGCAGTCCCGATGCACAAAATTTCCCTTTCAGCCTCGTCGAGGAATTCTTTCGCGCACTTTCCTCCAACCTTCGCGCTAATGTCCACGTGGAAATTTTCTACGGCCGTGATGGTCACCATATAGCCGAGAGCGCCTTCAAATCCTTGGCTCGCGCCTTGCGGGTCGCGGTGAGCAGAGACGAGAGAGTGAAGGGAATACCCAGCACGAAGGAGGCCCTATAGTGAGACTCTTTCAAGACAGAGCCAAACAGGCTACGATCCAGCTTTGACCATTGTCCTCGAAGAACAATATTGGCGTTATTGATTATGGCGGCGGCAACATTCGCAGCCTGATTCAGGCCTTGGAAGCGCTTGGCGCTTCTCCAGCACTAGTTACTGCACCAGAACACCTCGAATCCCTTTCACACCTGTTCTTCCCTGGGCAGGGCGCGTTTGGAGATTGCATGACGAAATTGGAAGGCCTCGGACTGGTTGAACCAATCGCTGAGTGGATTCAGCGAGATAAACCTTTTTTTGGTATCTGTGTCGGTTACCAGCTTTTGTTCGAGAACAGCGAGGAGAGCCCGGATATCAAGGGACTTTCGGTGCTCGAGGGAAACGTTGTTAGGTTCGAGGAAGAAGGCATCAAAGTTCCTCACATGGGATGGAATAACGCTCAACTTCAGGATCCAAATCTTGGGCCATGGACGGGGTTAGGCCTGAATCCTTATTTTTATTTCGTCCACTCCTACCACCCCAAGCCTAAGGATGAGGCGATCTACGCAGCAATGACCACCCACGGGATAAGATTCCCCAGCGCGATCCAGCGAGGCCGCCTTGTCGCGACCCAATTCCATCCGGAGAAAAGTCAAAAAGCCGGTATGAACCTGATCCAAAACTTTCTCCGGCAGAAGTAACCTGCCCGCCCTGGCCTTCTCGTATCGCAAAAAAGCACGGATGCTAAAGTTCCAATCCTGAGACCTGAAGAGCAGCAGAAGCTGCTTATGCGCCTGAAGACTGATTTTCAACCAGTCACCCTCATCGGCATGAGGACATAGAGAAACGACCCGCTCCCGCGAAGAACTCCCGGGCTCATCTCGTCGATGAGATCCAATTGAACCTCATCATCCTCAAGGTTTCTGAGCGGTGCCATCAAGAACTCAGGATTGAACGCTATCGCAATCTCTTTTCCGTCATAGCTAACCGGCATCGATTCCTTAGCCTCACCGATATCAGGAGAGTTAGCAGTCAGGTCCACACTCCCTTCACTCACCACAAGTTTCACCGAATTTGATTTTTCCGAGGAAAGCAGAGACACCCTCCGTGCCGTTTCCAGTAAAGCTTCCCGGCCAAGATTAAGGGTCTCCTTGGCCTCGCCAGGTATCACTTGTCGATAATTCGGGTAGTTTCCTTCGATCAGCTTTGAGACAATTACACTACTGCCCACCTCGAAGACGATTTGGTTGTCTCCCAGTCTGGCAATAGCATCGCCCTCGCCCCCTAGTAGTCGCTGCAATTCCTGAACCGCTTTTGTTGGGATAATGAAATCCGTTTCATGGCTCGCAGGAAACTCGAGATCATTCTCTACCATTGCGAGACGTCTCCCGTCGGTAGCTACCAACGTCAATTTCCCTTCCTTGAAGGCAGTAAAGATTCCATTCAGAACATAGCGCGTTTCATCATTGGAGATCGCGTAAGATGTTTTCTTCAAGCTCTCCCGGAGGAGTGACTGAGGGATCTTGTATTCCTTGGCCTCTTTCAAGTCAGGAAGAGGTGGAAACTCGCCGTGTTCGAGACCAATGATCTTAAAAAAGCTAGGACCACAGGTAATGGACGCCACATTCTTTGCGTCTACAGCAACTTCAACTTCGGCATTAGGAAGCTCCCGAATAATACTCACCAACCTCTTGACCGGCATTGTTGTTGAGCCCTCCTTCGAAATCTCCGCTTCGACCGTCCCACTCACACCGACATCAAGGTCCGTCGTAGTAAGGCGCAAAGTCCCACCACTTGCCTCAATTAAAACATTCGACAGGATGGGGAGGGTCGTCCTGGTGCTGACAACGTGCTGAACCTGTTGGAGACTATCGAGGAAGGCGTCCCTTGCGATTCGAAATTTCATTGGCAGAAAATGCCCATATCAGGGCAAAGTGATTTTGCGGTGATTGGTCGCCTTGGCAAGCCATTCTTTAAGAAACAAGTAATATTCCAGATCCTCCCCGGGGAATATTGACGCCCCTTGGCAGAGGACCAGCACGTTTCTCATCACCCCTTACCGGGCGAAAAACATCCAAAGAGCCCTGCGCTTACCCCTTCGGTTGCAGGGTTCCTGCAAGGGGGGCGTATTTACCGGTTCAGCCTCGCACCCAGTGCTGCTACTGTCTGGCGCACCTGATCATCAGTCTGCATCATCTGGTCGACCTTTTTACAGGCGTGGATCACTGTCCCATGGTCTCGCCCTCCAAAGGCTTCACCGATCTCAACAAGAGATCCTCCAGTCAGTTTCCGGGATAGATACATCGCAATCTGACGAGGAAAGGCAATATTTGCCGGTCGGCGCCGACTGGTCATATCCGCAAGCCGGATATCGTAAAAATCAGCAACGGTTTTTTGAATCGTATCGATGGTAACTTTAGCTGCGGCTTCCTCTCTGAGAATATCCCGCAAAAGGTCCTCGATCCTATCAGTCGAGAGCTCCCCCTGACCCAATGAGTTGTAGGTGGCGATCCGCACAAGCGCTCCCTCAAGCCGCCGGACATTGCTGCGAATCCGCTGTGCCACAAAGCGAACCCAGTCTTCGGGGATCTTCACCTCCCATTCCTCCATCTTACGCCCAAGAATCGCTATACGAGTCTCCAGCTGCGGAGGTTGTAGCGCCACCGTCAGGCCACATTCGAAACGTGATACCAATCGCGGCTCCAGAGTCTGGATTTCTGAAGCTGGCCGATCACTGGAAAGCACGACCTGAGCTCTTCCATCGAGTAGGGTGTTGAAGGTATGGAAAAACTCCTCCTGTGACTTCTCCTTACCATTCAAGAATTGAACGTCATCGACAAGCAGCACATCGGCTTTCCGATATCGTCGGCGGAAGCTATCAAGATTCCCCTTCTGGACCGCCAGAATGAACTCATTGGTAAACTTCTCACAGGTAAGGTAAATAACCTTGGATTCGGGCCTTGCCTTCAGGATATCCTGGCCAATCGCCTGCATCAAATGGGTCTTCCCGAGCCCCGAGCCCCCATGGATAAAAAGAGGGTTATAGGCTGTACGGACTCCCGCAGCGATGGCCTTACACGCCGCATGCGCGAACTGGTTGTTCCCACCGACGACAAAGCGATCAAACGTGTAGAGCGGATTCAATCCTGCGCTTTTCAAAGACTTAGCTAATGTCTCGGAGGCGACCTCCTTAGCTCGAGACTGCTTTTTGGGCTCCTCGAGCATTGTCAGCTGACCTCCAGCAGCGCCATTCATAGCGAGAACCCGAGGTCTCCCGCCACAACCGAGAACCTGCGACAAAGCATGAGTCAATTCCGGCATGAAATTCTCCTGGATCCAGAGCACATGCGTCTCCGTAGGCACTAGCACTGTAACCTGGTTCGCATCCTCCGCTACAAGCTGCATGTGCTTGAACCAGCGCTCGGTGGCATCTCCGCTAAGGCGCGCATCCAGTAATCGAAGTATTTGTTTTTTTGCTTCGTCTGCGGGTATTCGTGAACCTCCACGAGCCAAAACATCCCCTGCTCTCACCCCGCTCCCGCGTGGCGTCGTCACTGCTCCTTCATCCCTGCTACTCATCTTTATTCTCCAATCCGTAATCTTTAGTCGATTTATAAAAAATTGCCGCGGTTTCGAATCAGCGATCAGAGCCAATTGAAACGTTCAGCTGCGTATTGGATGGCTATCTGTGTCGAGAGCGTCAAAAAATTTTAAATAAGAATTTCGACCTGCTCTCACAGCTCTTTTCCACAAGCGTTCCACGGCATTGCGGATGTTAGACTTCAGGGTTCGCCTGTTAAGCTCGCCAAACGAAAAGAGCAATTTGCCCTCCGGATGACCTCTGAACGCCATCCCTATCCTCGTTCGCCACCTGAACCCTTCCTGAGCACCCGAGGAATATGGAAAATCCATAAGTCATTTATGACTAGTGCGAAGAGAGCTATAGACGCGCCAGATCCATGAGAGAGGGGCGAGTGCGGCACCGCTAACCGGATAAGGAGCTCCCTTTACTCTTTGAACCGGGCCACAAAAGACCCAGTCCAAAGGTCACCACAGTGGTTAATGGCCAAGCCCAATAGAAACCCACGGTGGTCCTCAATGCTTGGGCATCACCTTGTCCCTCAATGAAATACATCGGTAATGCCGCCAGCCATTCGTAGGGCATTCTGAACCCAAGAGATTTTCCAAACAAATCCAGCTCGAAAGTATGCAGCAGCACCCAGACGTCATTGCGGATGAAGAGAACCGCGATAAACGAGAGAACCGATCCCAAGACCAGTCCGCGGAAGCTCCCCCGACCCACCAGCGCACACAGGAACATTCCCAGCAATGGGCCCATTGTATATGTCGTCATTCCGAACGCGAGGGGGAGAATCGCGACCTCCGTATTCTCCTGCATCCAACGCATTAGCAGCGTAAAACAGGTCAAAAACACTCCCCAGAAAATCACCCACATGCGACTTCGCGATACAAGTCTGCGCTGCTGCCCCGCATCGGCTGCATCACCCGGGTCGTAGAGCACCGAAACCGTCGTCTGGCTCAGGGCTGCCAGAATCGAATCCAGACTGGAAATGGCTGCTGCAAATACCCCTCCCAGGATCAATCCACTCAGGCCAGGGGGCAGCTCTTTCACGATCCAGATAGGAAAAACTAGGTCGGACTTGCCAGGAACTCCCTCGCTTGAATTCCAAGCCATCCTCTCGGCCACAACCCCTTCGGGAGGAAAGCTAGAATACCAAACAAAAAGGGCGGCCCCCACCATCAGCATGAGAAAGGTCACTCCCTGACCCACTGAGCTCCAAATGATAGCTTTTCGAGCGTCCCCAGCATTCCTGCAGCAAAACATCCGCTGGGCGTTCAGCTGATCCACTCCAAAAGCTCCCACGTTTAGAAACGGAACAGCAAATACGGCCACCCAGAAGGTAAACTTGAAGGCATCGGACACGCCTGCATCAAAGCTGAGCCAATGGGTTTTCCCTGCCTGTTCAGCAACATCCAGCCAGCCTCCACCCAAATGCATTCCGGCCCATATCAGGGTAATTAGCCCGCCAATCGCGAAGAGAAAGAACTGCATCACGTCAGTCCATATCACGGTTCGCATTCCTCCCATCAGGGTCCACCCGATCGCGAAGACCCCGATCAGAAGAATACACACCTCAAAGGAAAACGGCGTCACGATCATGAGCGGAATCGCTGCCACCAGCACTCGGACACTCTGCGCGAGAATCGATCCCAGCGTAAAAAAGACAGTAGCAAGAGTTTTTAGCTGCGGCTTGATTCTCCGGCCCATGTAGTCGTAAGGGCTGTAAACGTCATCTTCATAAAAGACTCTGGTGAACCAGACCCCTACGATGATTCGCCCCATAATAGATCCCAAGGCCCAGATCATGTAAGTGAAGTCACCCCCTGCGGCCAGCACACCCCCGGGCACCCCGATAAAAGTGACCCCACTTATTTCGGTGGCTACAATCGAGCCACTCACCGCCAGCCAAGGCAACGACCGACCACCCGCAAAAAAATCGCTGATGGAGGCCTGCCTCCCGCGCATTCTATGCCCGACCCAGGTGGTAAGACCCAGATATCCGAAGAGCACAATCCAGTCCAGGGGCTCGAACCACTCGTGTACTGACATTGGGAAAAGAACTTAACTTACCAGTCTCAGACAGTCGACTCTTCGATAAAAAAATCAACCTTTCGAAACTAATACCTTGCCGCGGTATCATCCTTAGATAGGCTCCGGCTTTGTTTAATAAGGTGGCTGCAGAGGGAACGACAGCACAGGTCGCTGGTATAATCCCCGCCCGATGGGGATCCTCTCGCTTCCCCGGAAAGCCCCTCTACCAACTGGCAGGCAAGAGCCTGCTGGGGCACGTTATCGATCGCGTAGCATGCTGCCGCCGCCTTGACACTGTCCTCGTCGCTACCGATGACGAGCGGATCGAACAGGAAGCTCTGGCAAATGGCGCCGAAGTCGTGATGACTTCTTCCCAACACTCAACAGGGACCGACCGCATTGCGGAAGCTCTCGATTCCTTTCCCGCCCTGCAACATGTCGTGAATATTCAGGGGGACGAGCCTCTTGTATCTCCTTCCGTTATCGATTTGATGGCCGATACCCTTAGAAGCCAGATGGATATCGACATGATTACCGCTGCAAATCCGATTTCAGATCCCGCTCAACTCGATGATCCCAACATCGTCAAGGTGGTCTTAGATAACAGAGGGGACGCTCTCTACTTTTCGCGTAGTGCTCTCCCCTATAATCGAGCCCCTGGGCAGCCTTTTTCCTCTCTTCGTCATGTTGGCCTCTACGGCTACCAGCGGAGTTTCCTCAAAAAATTTGTCAGCTGGCCCGAAGGGAACCTGGAAAGAGTTGAACAACTTGAACAACTTCGTGCACTTGAGAACGGGGCCCGGATCCGAGTTATCGTCAGCCCCCATGAATCCATCGGCCTCGACACACCGGAGCAGGTTCCTGAGATCGAAGCTCTTCTTGCGAGTTTAACCGAGGACGATTACTCTCCTAACACAAACCAAACGCGCTGAGTGAAATACATCTTCGTAACCGGGGGAGTTGTCTCCTCATTAGGAAAGGGTCTTGCGGCAGCCTCTATTGGCACCCTTCTCGAACATCGTGGACTCCGCGTGACTATCCAGAAGTTCGACCCTTACCTGAACGTTGATCCAGGCACCATGTCTCCCTATCAGCACGGAGAAGTTTATGTGCTTAACGATGGAGCAGAGACCGACCTTGATCTTGGGCATTACGAACGCTTTACCAACTGTGTTCTAACCCGCTTTAACAACCTGACCTCTGGACAGGTGTTTGAAAACGTAATCAAGAAAGAGAGACGAGGCGAATATCTAGGCAAGACGGTTCAGTTCATCCCTCACGTCACCGACGAAATTAAGGCCCGCATTCATGACCTATCTTCTCAGAATCCGGAGGTGGATGTGATTATTACCGAAATAGGAGGGACAGTTGGAGACATCGAGGGGCACCTCTTCCTTGAAGCTCTCCGTCAATTCTCTCTTGAGGTTGGCCGCGAAAACACCTGCTTCATCCACGTCACTCTTCTGCCTCTGATCCGGGCCGCTGGCGAGATTAAGACCAAGCCAACCCAGCAATCAGTTGCCAAGTTACGTGAGATTGGAATTCAACCGGACATCGTTATCTGCCGTACGGAGCACGATTTAGATGACGATAACCGGCGGAAAATAGCGATGTTCTGTAACGTCGAGCATAGAAACATCGTCGCCTTCAGGGACGTAAAACATTCCATCTATGAGTGCCCGCTCGATCTGCGCCAGGACAAGATTGATCGGCTAGTGGTGGATAATCTCGGCATCGAGTCCCCAACCCCCGACCTCAAAGACTGGGAGGATTTCGTCGAGCGCCTGATTAGCCCGGAGCATAAGGTCAAAATAGCGGTCGTTGGCAAATACATTGATCTGCAGGATGCCTACAAATCCATCTATGAGTCGCTTACCATCGCTGGAGCTGCCCACCACGCTGAAGTATCGGTCGTGCGAATCGACTCAGAGGCAATCGAGCAAGGCGATGCCGGAACAATCATAGGAGAAGTGGACGGCATTCTTATCCCCGGCGGCTTTGGTGATCGTGGGATAGAAGGAAAAATACAGGCAGCGCAGTATGCCAGATCAATGGGAATCCCCTATCTTGGGATCTGCCTTGGGATGCAGGTCGCCACTGTCGAATTCGCGAGAAATGTCTGCAACCTCAAGGGGGCTCACACCACCGAGTGCAACCGGGAAACCCCTCACCCGGTCATCAGTCTTCAGGAAGAGCAGAAAGGAGTGAAGGATATGGGGGCGACCATGAGGCTCGGCTCATGTAATTCCTTAGTCCACTCTGGAACGCTCGCGGCAAGCCTTTATGGCGGTGAGAAAGTAATTAAAGAGAGACATCGCCACCGTTACGAATTCAACCCAGCCTATCTGGAGCAGCTCCAGAAAGCGGGACTGATTATCTCATCTGTCTCTGAAGACGAAGGACTTGTTGAAATCATTGAGCTGGCAGACCACCCCTTCTACATCGGAGCTCAATTCCACCCGGAATTTCAGTCCAAGCCCAATCGCCCCCACCCCCTTTTCTCCGGCTTCGTTAAAGCCTCCTTGCAGCCAACAGCAGCAGGCTCCGCTTGATAATAAGCGAGCGTTTTCTTCCTGAGGACTATAAATCTCAAAATGCGCCGGAGTCAGGTTCTTATCTCAGGGGTCGCCGGCCCAGAGCTGACAAGTGCCGAAGTTCACCTCTTCCAGAAGCTCCAACCCGGCGGCTTCATCCTTTTCACTCGGAATCTTATCGATCCATGGCAAACCCGCCAACTTACCGACTCACTGAGAGACCTGTGCGACGAGACTCCCCTGATTGCTATCGATAATGAAGGCGGGCGCGTCTGGCGCACGGCGCCATTTGCGCCACCTCCTCCATCTGCCGCGCAGCTCAGCAAACATAACGACCCCAAACTTATCGCACAATCAGGCTGGGCGACCGGCAGACTTCTTTCCCATCTTGGAATCAATCTAAACCTCGCTCCCGTCCTCGATCTTGACCACCATCCTGAAAGATCAAACGCTCTCAATGAACGTTGCTGGGGCCGGTCCGAACAGGATGTCATTAATCATGCTGGTGTCTTTAACCGCTGGCAGCGCCGTCAGGGAATCGCAGGATGCGCCAAGCATTTTCCCTGTGGTGGCCGTGCCATTAACGACCCTCACCACACCCTCCCTGTTGTCGAAATTGACCAAGAGGAGTTCATGCGGGAGGACATTATTCCCTACACCGCTCTCATGCCGGAACTGGATGCGATCATGATCAGTCACATCCATTTTCCCAATATTGACCAGGATAAGCTACCAGCGTCTCTCTCCCGTAATATCATTCAAGGACTCCTTCGTGATCGTCTTGCATTCGATCATCAGCTCGTTCTTTCCGATGATTTGGACATGGGCGCCATTCAACAGGCTTACGGAACACCTGAGGCCGCCCGAAGAGCGATCGAAGCCGGCGGGGACCTCGTCCTGATATGCCACGAATTCATGAATGCTGAAGAAAGCCTCGCTCAGCTCGACACTCTTCCAGCATCACTCTTTTATGACATTCAGATCCGCCTCGAGAGAGCGAAAAGACGGCTCAAAATCCCTCCCGTATTTTCAGAAACGGAATTCGCGGAAATCATCCGGGATATGGCGAAAATAAAGCAGTCCCTGCCCCCCGAAGAAACACAACAGACTAGCGACGAACAACCCCAGAGCCCGGTGGAGCAATATTAGCGTAGCGATCCCATGCCCCGCGCACCAAGAGCCCTCGATTCAGATTACTTTGAGAAGGTTGCTTCCCGTCATCTCCGCTGGTTGATCAAGACCAAGCATCGCAAGCAGAGTCGGAGCGATATCAGCCAAAACTCCATCATTCACCCTCCTGCTAGCCGCATCTCCCGCAACGTAGATGGCATGCACAAGATTCGTGGTATGAGCCGTGTGAGGTGACCCATCTTCATTAATCATGAACTCGCAGTTACCATGATCCGCTGTGATTAGAAGACTTCCATTTAGCCGAAGAGTCTCCTCAACTACCTGACGCACTCCATCA
>Ga0115011_10000983_pt1 | contig 21154 bp, 15 predicted proteins | sample TroAtlMetagenome_2_FD_88705 | JGI IMG/M metagenome (GOLD analysis project Ga0115011, IMG submission 88705) | Marine eukaryotic phytoplankton communities from Atlantic Ocean - Tropical Atlantic ANT8 Metagenome | ecosystem: Environmental > Aquatic > Marine > Oceanic | place: Tropical Atlantic...
GCAAGATACCAAAGGGCATTCTTATGGTCGGGCCACCGGGAACGGGTAAAACTCTTCTTGCTAGGGCTATTGCAGGTGAGGCTGATGCTGGGTTTTTCAGTATCAGCGGCTCGGACTTTGTTGAGATGTTTGTTGGTGTCGGCGCAAGCCGAGTCAGAGACATGTTTGAACAGGCGCGGAAGAGCACTCCCTGTTTGGTTTTTATTGATGAGATTGACGCAGTTGGTCGATCGCGTGGTCACGGCTTGGGGGGAGGCAACGATGAACGTGAGCAGACGCTAAATGCGTTGCTTGTTGAGATGGACGGCTTTGATACGCAAGAAGGGATTATCATTATAGCTGCTACTAACAGGCCAGATGTGCTTGATCCAGCATTGCTACGCCCAGGTCGTTTTGACAGACAACTAACAGTAAACCTTCCTGATGTTCGTGGTCGTGAGGATATTCTTAAGGTGCATGCTAAGAAAGTGAAGTTATCCAAAGCGGCAGACCTAAGCATTATTGCTCGAGGCACGCCGGGTTTTTCAGGGGCCGAATTAGCCAATCTGCTTAATGAAGCTGCTTTGTTGGCGGCGCGAAATAATAAGAAGTCTATAGGAATGATCGAGTTGGAAGAGGCTAGGGATAAGGTGCGATGGGGCAGGGAGCGCCGTAGTCTAGCCATGACTGATGAAGATAAAAAGATAACGGCATGGCATGAAGCTGGGCATGCTATTATCAACGTCCTACTAGATAAGTGCCATCCGCTACATAAGGTTACAATTATACCAAGAGGTCAGGCATTGGGTGCGACAATGTCCCTCCCGAAGGAAGATGTGCTGAACCGGCAAAGCCAGGAGATGTGTGACACTATTGCAATGACCATGGGCGGCCGGATTGCTGAAGAGATTGTAACTGGTGATATTTCGACCGGCGCAGCCGGAGATATACAACAGGCCACTAATATGGCCAGAGCGATGGTTACCCAGTGGGGAATGAGTGAAAAGCTTGGGATGGTGCTCTATGGAGAAGGAGACGAATATGTTTTTCTAGGCAAAGAGCTTGCTCAAGGCAAAACCTATAGTGAACAAACAGCACAGGAAATAGATACGGAAGTCCGTCGCCTTGTGGATGAAGGCTATCAACGTGCCAGTAAGTTGATTAAAGAAAATCGTGATAAGTTGGAGTTGATTGCGAATGCACTCTTAGAATATGAGACTTTGGACGGGAAACAGGTAGAAGACATTGTGCGGACTGGTAAGTTCAGTCCGCCGGAGCCGCCAAAGGATGCTGATCCGCCTACTGGTGCGAATGCAGCAACTCCAACTACGGATTTACCCAAGAAAGATAAACCTAGGTTAGACGACGGGTTAGGAGACCCAGCTCCAGCTACTCCTTGACCCATTCATTTCCTATTGAAATCAGAAACTCTTTGACTTGGAATAACTTCGGAAGCTAGTTTGTCTCACCCGGAATGAGTAAATGCCTAAGCTAACCGTTTTAACTGAAGGAATTGAACCTACCTCCTTTGAGCTAGCAAAGGAGGTTACTTCTGTTGGGCGAGTGGAAGGAAACGGCATAGTTTTAGACCATCAATCGGTTTCAGGCAGCCATGCAGAGTTAGTGCTAAGAGGAGATCAAGATGTATACATTCGTGATCTTGGCTCTACAAATGGCAGTTATATCGATGGCAACAAGGTGGCCGAATCTCCAGTACAGCCGGGTGAGGTGATTACATTTGGTGAGGTGCAACTCAAATTGGAGGGAGTTCGCAAGGTTCAGTCCCTTGATAAGCATCTTGATCAGGGTGTGAAGTTGGGTGATTTGGGGGCAGCTCCAAAAGGCCCGGCTAAAGGTTTTACTAAGAAATCTGACAAGACAGGTCGTTACTTCGTGATTGCTGGAATCGTGGTAACAATTATTCTAATTGGAGTCATCTTTCTGGTAGTAAACAAATTTAATGGGGGCGGTTGATTTTGAGTTATCGTCGGCCTTGTATTGTTTTCTTTAAGAGCTTTTAAGCCAATTAGCTGCTTTAATTGCAGCGTAGGTCAGGATGATATCAGCACCTGCCCGTTTCATAGCTAGTAAGGACTCCATCGTCGAAGCTCGCTCATCTATCCAACCACGTTTTGCTGCTGCTTGGATCATTGCGTATTCTCCACTAACGGCATAGGCAGCGGTAGGGTATCCAAATTTTTCTTTAACACGATAAAGGATATCCAAATAGGCAAGTGCTGGTTTTACCATAACAATATCCGCACCCTCTTGTATATCGAGTGCAACTTCACGTAATGCTTCCTCAGCGTTTGCAAAATCCATTTGATAGCTTCTTCGATCACCAAATTCTGGAACTGATTCTGCAGCATCTCGGAAAGGGCCATAGTAAGAAGAGGCGAATTTAGCTGCATAAGACATGATCGGAGTTTCTTTAAATCCATTGGTGTCTAGTGCTTTGCGTATGGTTGCGACACGGCCATCCATCATGTCACTTGGGGCTATGACATCTGCTCCAGATTCGGCGTGGCTAACCGCTGTCCGGGCAAGAAGTTTAAGAGAGGAGTCATTGTCGATGATTGTCTCCTTCCCGTGTTTTTTTGCTAAGCCACAATGGCCATGGCTCATATATTCGCAAAGGCAGACATCGGTCATTACCAGTAGCTCTGGCAAATCTTTTTTCAACTGACGTACTGCTTTTTGTACGATGCCATTTTTAGCATAAGCCCCGCTCGCTCTATCATCTTTTTTTGAAGGGATACCAAACAAAATGACCGCTGGTACGCCGGCTTTTTGAGCAGCTTCGGCTTCGCGCACAGCTTCGTCGATTGAAAGCTGAAAAACTCCCGGCATAGATGGCACTGCGTTGCGCACTTTCCGTCCGGGGCGAACAAAAAGCGGCAGCACGAGTTGGTCAGCGTGCAGCTGAGTTTCGCGTACCATACGGCGAATAGCATGAGAGCCACGCAATCGGCGTGGTCGGTAAGCTGGAAAATCGCCGGTCAAGGGAGAATGCATGTGCGACATAATAACTAATTTCGTCCGCAAGCCAAGCGCTTGGCTGATCGTTTAGCTTCCGATGCGGGAAACTAGGATCGCGACACCTATGATTCCAAAGCAAATAACGAAACAACCAATAAAGCCCCAAAAATCAAGTCTGCTTGGCCGCTGAAACTCAAGGTTGCTTCCAGGGAAAAGTTTACGGTCGTCAAATCGGCTCGGCTGGGCGTAACTACGCTCCACTTGTGCCTTATCATTTTCTGGGTCTGGGTCGACCGGGGTTTTCATTTTAACGTATAGGCGGTCGAGTGAGTCTTTGTTGTTCGGCTTTGTTAATAAGCTCGCTATAATCATTACTAAGAATGGAGCGATGATCTTGAATGGGAATTCCATAGTCTTGAGGGCGGCATTTTGAAACTTGGTCATGTCTAATCTTAGTAACTTATCATAGATCACCATTTCAAACCGGAACGAACCTTTTCCAAACTTGTCACCGTTGTCTAATTGTTGAATTCCTTCTGTCCAGTAAATAGCTTTCCCCCCTTTTGCTTCTTCGGGTTTGTTAACCTGAAGATAGGTCTCATTAGTGCGAAGCTCAGGAACTATTTTGGGTATTGCACGTGGCAGAACGAAAAAACTTAGCAGGCAAAAAATAATTGTGATCCAACCTGCACTGGTTGTGGCCCTGCGCCAGTACATGCCAAGCCAAAAAAGTGCTGCAAATGTCATGGGAATAATCCATGTTAATTCTAATTGTTTAAACATATCCAGCATCGTTAGTGATACCACCACGGCCCCAACTACGATAATGCCGCCAGTAATGCGGCCTAAGTTGAGGCATTTTTTTTCAGACGCGTTTGGATTAAAATAAGGCACGTAAATATTCCGAACGACAAGCGCTGAACAAACCAGCATGTAGCAATCCACGCTACTCATTAAAGCAGCCAACAAGCAGGCTAACATTAAGCCCACAAGTCCGATGCCAAGTGGCCCTAACAATTCTTTTGTAGCTTTACCCCATGCCATGTCTGCATCTGCTAGTAAAGCTGTGTCATTTGTGTAAAGGGTAAGCACAATTAGTGCTGTAATTACCCATCCGATTGTGCAGAAACGTTTAATAAGATTACCAGAAACCAATCCTACACGGGCATCTGTTTCGTTTTTGGCAGAACCGCCTCCAGTGACAATAAAATGTGGCGTTAGAACAATTCCTATCATGTTCATGATAACAATGGTTACGATTGCATAAAGAGGGAATTCACTCGCTGCACTACCTCCTATTATTTCAAAAGTCTCGGTCGGTAATTGTTCATGCATAATCCGAAACCCATCAGTCCAAGTGTCTCCTTCGACGCCAAATTGTTTTACTACTTCATTTAGACCAAAGGGAATAAGCAGAACTGACAACAGAATTATACAAATGCCTTGAATGACATCAGTCCAGTATGCTGCAGTTAATCCTCCGAGCATGCCGTACACCATCACGATTATTGCCACAGCAGGTACTAATACGTATTCGGTTTTGGTTCCCATTAACACTTCCCCTAAAAGTGGCACTCCTACTTTCCCGATTGCGGTGAAGAGCATGGCCCCGTACACGATATAATATAAGCAACCGAAGATTGCATAAGCCACCCCCATGGGCTTGGACTCGTAACGTTCAGTAAACCAATCGCCTAGGGTTAGGCAGCGCATGCGTCGATACCAAACGGCACTAATCCAGTAAATGGGCGTTACAAATAGCCAATACATAACTCCCCACATGCCACTCATTCCATTCGCGAAAGTTCCTCTGGCAGTATTCACTGGGTCGGCGGAGCCTGTTCCAGCTCCGAAGGCAGCAAAGGTTTGCATCAGTTTTCCAAAATTTCTTCCGCCCATGAAGTAGTCCTCTTGCCTTTTCTGCTTTCGCATCAGTGAAAAACCGATCCCAGCCATGATCGAGAAGTAGAGCAGGAGTACGATATAGTCGATAGTTTCCATAATTAACTATTAAGGATGAACGTTAGTTGAACAGGAGTTAGTCGATGCTTAAACGTAAGCCAATGCAAACAAAAATGGGCAAACTCCTCATGAAGTAAAATGAAGGTTTGTTGGCTAAACCGGCTTGCATACGCTCAATGCCGAGGTAGTCTTAGCTCGTGAGATTTAGCCGTTTTCTCATATTTTCTATTTTCTTTGCTTTAGCGCAAGTACCGATGCTGCTTGCGCAGGAGGAGCCGGAGATATCTATATGGGAGGCAGCAGCCAAGGGAGATCTTGATGCGGTTGAAGCCCATATCGATGCAGGAACCGATCTTGATAGTTTGAGTGAAGCTGGAGAAACTCCAATCCACTATGCGGTTACAAAGAATCAAACCGAGGTTGTAAGGATTCTTCTCGATGCAGGAGTCGAAACGGATATTGAAAATTCTCTTGAAGAAACTGCTTTGGATATAGCTATAGCCGGTCGTAAAGAGGATATCATTGATTTGCTATTGGAGGCAGGTGCTGGTCTAGATACTCCAGCTGATTCAATTCACTTGTTAACTTGGTTGGGCGATTTGCTGGGAGTGAAGCTGCATATATACTCGGGCACCAATATCGATCAAGAAGATGAATATGGGAATTATCCTCTTCTGCTTGCTGTTGAGCTTGGGCATATTGAGATTGTAGATCTATTAATTGAGCATGAGGTTGAATTGGAAACTGAGGATCAGCACGGCTTCACCGCTTTAATAATTTCAGCTGAAACAAATTACCCTGAGATATTACAGCTCCTTCTAGATAGTGGTGCCGCTCTTGATGCTGAAGATAAGGCTCAGAGAACGGCATTGGATTGGTCTATTATTATGCTATCTACGGAGGCCGAGGATATTCTCAGAGAAAACGATGCGCCAAGTGGTGCCGATAAATCATTCATTGCTGCCATCCAAACAAATAATATCGATTCGGTTAACACCCTTCTCGATCAAGGTGCTGATGTAAACGAGCCAGCTTACACCTCAAAAACACCGATTCACTATGCATCGCATTCTCGCAACATAGAGATCTTAAAACTTCTTATTAAAAACGATGCAGATTTGGAGGCCAAGACAGAGCTGGGCGTAACGCCACTTGGATATGCCGTTGGTTTAAATCAACCTGAAAATTGCCGTGTTCTGCTACAAGCTGGATCAAATGTTGATACGATTGATAGCTTTCAGCGAACTAATCTCAATGTAGCTGCCGCTCTTCAACTTCAAGAAGTTGTAGGTGTCTTACTCGAGTTTGACGCTAATCCAAACACGCTGGATCAATGGCATTATTCATCACTAGACGTAGCAGAGGAGTTTGGATCGGAGGCGATTGCAGAGTTAATTCGTGAGGCGGGAGGCATAAATGGGCCGAAGATATCTATTCACGATGCCGCCGGATCCAGGGACAATGACAAGTTGGCCCTACATCTTTTCTTTGGCACAGATATTAATCTGTTGGATGAAAATAGTGAAACACCAATGGATGTAGCTGCTAACAATAACGCATTTGAGACGCTTACTTTTCTGCAGGAAAGAACTCGGTTAGATTTTATAAATGATGATGAAGGTAACAATCTCATTCGCGTTATTGGACCTTATGGCATGGGAGATCTGACCCCGCAGTTGGAATTTGTTATAGAGATATCCGATAATTTTGAGAATTGGAAAATATTAGAGTCAATTGACACTGATGATGGTGTGGGGGAGATGGAATTCAATCCTCAGGAAATTGTTCAATCTCGTTTTTATCGCGTTGTGATTAACGAGATCGAAGACTAATTAGTCTATCCAATCAATCCGGGGCATTTTTTTATAATTAAGTACTGCTTTTTGTCCTGCGATTATTATTCTTCTTGCATGGCAAGCATAACTCACAAAGACGAGGCTCCCTTTACTCGAGAGGATCCATGGCGCATTTTTCGAATCATGGCTGAGTTTGTTGATTCGTTTGAGGAACTTTCTAGGCTAAAGCCCAGCGTGACAATCTTCGGATCGGCACGAACTAAACCGCGAGATTTATACTACAAGGCTACAGTAGAAATGGGGAAAAAATTAGCCAAAGCAGGCGTGCCAGTGATTACCGGAGGGGGGCCAGGTATAATGGAAGCGGCAAACAAGGGAGCTGCACAAGGCAAGGGGACTTCGGTGGGATTAAACATTGAACTTCCATTTGAACAGTGTGGGAATTCTTACGCTAACCTACCAATTAATTTTCATTACTTTTTTTCACGGAAGGTTTGTCTTGTGAAATATAGTCTAGGTTTTGTCTATATGCCTGGAGGTTTTGGAACGATGGATGAGTTATTTGAGGTTATTACACTTGTGCAGACGCAATGCCTTGAGAAGTTTCCACTAATTTTGTTCGGTAAAAAGCATTGGCGCGGTATGATTAATTGGGCGCGAAATACTCTTGAAAAAGAAGGCTTTATCAGTCCCGGAGATATTGAATTAATGACTTTGACTGACGACGTTGACGAAGCTGTTGAGTTGTTACTTAAATATATTGAAGAGAAAAAAGACAGCGATAGGGTTAGTGGGGCCTTTAATTAATATTAAATTTTCAGCGTTTGGGTAAAAAATCTCGATAATAATAGGGGGCTGGCGAATAGTCTTTAAGATATTATTTACCTGGCCGGAATTACTTTCGCTTGGCTTTATTTTTGTTCTTGGGCTGTTTTTTTGTAGAAGCTCTTACCTTGGCAGCTACTTTGAGTCGAAGTCCGTTTAATCTTATAAACCCTGTTGCATCATCTTGATTATATGCGTCTGTCGGGTCGGCTTCCATAGTTGCTATGTCAGGACTATATAAGCTTACTGACGATTTAAGGCCTGCGGCAATAATATTTCCCTTATAAAGTTTCACCCGAACGGTTCCACTGACGTTTTGTTGGCTCTCGGTAATAAGTGTCTGCAATGCTTCACGTTCTGGTGCGTACCAAAACCCATTGTAAACTAGTTTCGAGTACTCGGGGATCAATGAATCGCGCAGATGCATTACTTCTCGGTCCATGGTTATGGATTCCATCATGCGATGTGTTGCATGAAGGATTGCGCCCCCCGGCGTTTCATAAACTCCACGTGATTTCATGCCGACGAAGCGGTTTTCAACCATATCGACTCGCCCGATCCCATGTTTACCTCCAAGACGGTTGAGGGTTTGCATTATTTTTAATGGAGACATTGCTTTGCCATTAACACTAACACAGTTTCCTTTATCAAAATCAATAGTGACATATTCCGGCTTGTTAGGAGCATCTTCTGGCGAGACGCTGAGCTTGTACATTGACTTGTATTTTGGGGCGGAAGCGTCGAGCCAAGGATCCTCTAGCATCCCAGCTTCATAGGAAATATGCAGAAGATTGCGATCCATTGAGTAGGGCTTTTTCATGCTCGCTTCGACCGGGATCTTCTTTTCTATACAATAGTCTATCATTTCCTTTCTCCCAGGAAATTGTTTCCGGAATTCTTCGTCCCTCCAAGGGGCGATTACCTCCAAATCTGGCGCAAGTGCGGCAGAAGCCAGTTCGAAACGGACCTGATCATTTCCTTTTCCTGTTGCCCCATGGGCAATTGCTTTTGCTCTATGCTTTCGAGCTATTTCCACCATTCGCTTTGCAATCAGAGGCCGAGCTATGCTTGTTCCGAGGAAATATTGGCCTTCGTAAATTGCACCAGCCTGCATCATTGGAAAAATAAAATCGCTGGCAAATTCCTCCCTTAGATCGTCGATATAAATATCAGAAGCCCCAGTCTTGCGAGCTTTTGGTCGAAGGCCTTTTGTTTCTTCTTCCTGTCCGACATCAGCACAGAAGGCGATAACTTCAGCTGAGTACTTTTCCTTTATCCAGGATAATAATACGGAGGTGTCGAGCCCTCCCGAGTATGCGAGAACAATCTTCATGCTTAAAAAACTGCCCGCGCATCATCGGCAAATCAACCAACGATGAAAGAAAAAACGCTGTTTGGTTAAGCCAAACTTTGATGATTGCACGCATCAATTTCGTTGACTGATGAAAAATGACAGGATAACCGTTGTCCATCTCATTATGATAAAATTATCTAAACTCTCGTTGTGCCTATCGACAGGCGTTCTGTTAATAGGGCTGAATATTGGTTTTGCGGCAAAGAACGTGGATGCAGCCGACCCTAAGAAGGTGGATGCGGATTTTAAATTTCAAGGCGAGTATGCTGGGTCTCTTAATGGACAGTACGATGTTGGTAGTCAGGTAATTGCCTTGGGAGGAGGTAAATTTAAAATGGTACTATTCCCTGGCGGCCTTCCTGGGGCAGGATATGATGGTGAGGAAAAACGCGAATATATGGGAACTCGGGATGGTGATACTGTGAATTTTGAGGGAGGAACTACGGGCAAGAGCATCTCTGATGGCAAGCTGAAATTTGAACGGGATGGCCAGTCATTTTCAATCGATAGGATTATCCGTAAAAGTTCGACAGAAGGGGCAAAACCGCCAAAGGGAGCCATAGTGTTGTTCAATGGCAAATCTGTGAAGAGCTTTAAGCCGGGCAAAATGACTGACGACGGCTTGCTAATGGAAGGAGCTAATAGCGTCGAAAAATTTCAAAGCCACAAACTTCATTTGGAATTTCGTTTACCATACGAGCCGGCGCGACGCGGGCAAGGTCGTGCTAATAGCGGCTGCTATCTTCAGGCCCGCTACGAGGTGCAAGTGCTCGATTCATTTGGGCTTGCTGGCAAGCACAACGAATGTGGGGGTATTTACACCATAAAAGATCCTGATACTAACATGTGCTTTCCGCCTCTTCAGTGGCAGACATACGACATTGATTTTACGGCTGCTAAGTTCGATAGCGAAGGAAAGAAGACTACGAATGCTCGAATTACAGTTCGTCATAATGGCGTGCTAATTCATGAAGATGTTGAACTGCCTAAACGCACTACTGCTAGCCCGCTGGGGGAGGGATCATCTCCGGGGTTTTTGCATTTACAGGATCATAGTAACCCTGTGCGCTTTCGAAATATCTGGGTGGTAAAGAAATAATTTTATCGCGCAATCAATTCTTAAGTGAATGTTCTGATCCGCAGTATTGGTTTAATTTTATTATGCGGAATAGGTTGCTATAAAATTACGAAACCATTCTTCTGACCTTGCTTTAAAACGCCATTTTTTACCTCGCCAGTCGAAGTTGAGCTCTTTTGCGTGTAAAGCATGGCAAGGTAGTATCAATTGTTTTTTTTGTTCATTTGTTAGTCGCCTTTCGACTAGCGCAAGGTAGCAGTCTTCATCATGCCCGTAGAGTTTGTCTCCAACAATGGGATGCCCAATATGTGCTAGATGAATTCTAATCTGGTGTTTGCGTCCAGTTGCCGGGCGCACCTCTAACAGCGAAAAATTTCCTTCTGACCTTGAAAATCGTTTGGTTACCGTGAAGCAAGTCTTTGATGGACGTCCATCTGGCCTTACGCAATCCTTTATTGCCACCCTGCTTGCTGCGTTGCGACCAAGAGGCGCATCGATAGTGTCGGAGTCTAATTTCATATGTCCGTGTACTATTGCGTCATATGATTTGCGTTCATCGCCGCTTTCCCAAAGTTGCCGTAGTTCTTTTGCTGTCTCATCATTTTTAGCAACCAGAACAATTCCGGATGTTTCGCGATCGAGTCGGTTGATCATATGTACTGTATTAGTCTGATCAAGATGTAGCCGCGCTCTGCTTATAAGGCTGCTGTAAACATCTCCCTTGGTAGGATGGCAGACGAGGTCCGCAGGCTTATTAATAACTAGTAAATTGTTATCTTCATATATTAGCTCAAAAAGATAGTCCGTAGGAGTGTTCATAAATATAAATGATTAAGTTTTAAACATACTATGAATAACAATTTAATCTCATTGGTAGCACTTGAGTGCTGCGTAAATTGATTATTAATCAAACTGCTCAGGAGTGTTTTCAGATCGGTAAAAAATTTTACATAGAGGAAGTTGCTTTTGAAGTTTTTGGATCCCATCAATCGATATTTTTGATCTGTAAAGATAGAGTGACTTGAGGTTTTTTAGTTTGGCCAAGTGCGATACGCTTTTATCTGTAATCTTAGTATCGTGAAGCCACAGCTTTTTAATTTGTATAAACTGTGAAATCTCTTGGGTTCCTAGGTCGCTGATAGAGGTTTCGCCTAAGTGTAATTCAGTTAGTTTGGGCAGGTTTCTTAAATGCCTTAATCCTGTGTCAGTAATGTTATTACCGCGTAACCCTAGATACTTTAGTGATTTTATTTTTTTAATGTGGGCTAACCCTATATCGGTAATTCTCGTTTTACCAATTGGTAGGTATTTTAATGATTTATGTTTGCTTAAGTGCGCCATTCCTTCATTCCCTACATTTGTTTTAAAAAGGTTAAGCCACTCAAGGTTTGATAAGCCTACAAGGTGAAGTATCCCTTCATCGGTTATTTTTGTTTCTTCTAATGAAAGATCAGTAAGTTTTGTAAAAATAAGTAGCGACTTTAATTGAGCATTGGTTATTTTTGATCGATTTAAATTAATCTCACTAACTACACCGTTGGTTTTGAAGATGCCTGCCCCGAGTTCCCTCAGCTTTTTACTTTCATCTGCTTCAGATGTAGTCGCAATGGCGACCGACAGCATTACAATTGAATAGGCATAATTCATGCCTTGATTCCAACTGCGTCTCTAATATTAGTCAGCCCTTCATTGGCTAAGCACCTAGCTAGGCCCTTAATAATGGATCGGTTTATTTGAGGCCCTTCATAAACTAATCCAGAATATATTTGTAGAAGTGATGCGCCAGCAGTGATTTTTTCCCAAGCATCCGCAGAAGAAAAAATACCACCAACGCCGATAAGGGGGAGTGTGCCTTTCGTTTGTCGGTAAAGATGCCGAATTACTTCTGTGCTTCGTGCTGCCAGCGGGCGGCCGCTGAGCCCTCCTGTTTCTGAATAAAGTTTAGCTTTGGGATCCTCGTTTTCTTTTGGTCTTGCGATGGTGGTGTTGGTAGCAACTAGCCCAGCAAGTCGATGAGGCTTAACAAGTTCTAGGATTTCATCGAGCGCATCGAATTCAAGGTCTGGGGCTACCTTAACGAGAATCGGCTTCTGATTGACATTGTCTGACTGAAGGGCCGAGAGGATTTCATCGAGCGCGGCCTTGTCTTGCAACTGTCTTAGATTCGGCGTGTTTGGCGAGCTAACATTTATAACAAAAAAGTCGGCAAGATTTTTAAGTTGGTTAAATGAGTACAGATAATCCTCAGCCGCTTTTGCTAGAGGGGTAATCTTGGATTTTCCTAGGTTAATTCCAACTGGATGTGCTGGCCAGAGGTTGTCCTTGCGCAAGTCGCTAAGGCGTTTGGCTATGGAATCAGCTCCGGGGTTATTGAAGCCCATCCTGTTAATTAGTGCCTTATCTTCTACTACTCGAAACATCCGAGGTTTTGGATTGCCGGATTGTTTATGCTGGGTGACACCTCCAAGTTCGCTGAAACCAAAGCCTAGCGCCTCCCACATTGGTACTGCCTCTCCTCCTTTGTCCATCCCAGCTGCGAGGCCAATAGGGTTTGGAAAGTTCAGGCCAAATAACTCGACTGGCAGACTCGGGCCTTTGAAGAAGCATTGCGAGAGTTTGGGTGCCCAGCGTCGTCGTGCAGCCCAACGGAGTTGGTTAATAACAATGTTGTGCGCATCCTCGGACTCACGCTTGAAAAAGTTCGGCCTAATGAACGCCTTGTATATCCAAGACACAGGGGGATTGTCACGGCGAGTTGCTTAGCCGTCGAGCATGGACTTTGTTATCAAGAATTAAAAGAGCTGATATTTGGTAGGGAAGCGTAGTATTTGCCATTTTTCTTCATGTGCCTTCCATTCGTCCCATTCCAGCTCGCCTAGTAGGCGGATTCTCTTTTTGTATAATTTTTTGTCGTGTGGCAAACGTTTAATTTTTTCATTAAGTAATTTCAATGCGGTGGCGATTCGGTCATGCATATTTTCTCGCCGGATGTGTAGTAAAACGAATTTATCATCCTTGGTTTCCACCCATTTTTGTAGTTCAGAAAAATTCGATTCGAATTTATTTTTCACTTCTGAAATTTGGGGTTTTTTCACATCACTATTAATATCATCGTTCTCTCGGAGCTGGGTCTCTAGATAGCCCAGTGCTCGCCCCTTACGATAGAGAGCGTCGGTTAAGATATTCAATTTTTTATCAATCTTTGCTCGTTCAGCTTGAGCATTTTCATCATCCTGATTGAGTTTTATGCCGTAGTGTTTTGCTAAAGCTTCCGTATCGATTTTAGTGATAACTGCATCAGCGGCGGCAATGATTTTTTCGAGGTGTTTTTTGCGTTCGGTTTCGCCATCTAGCCGCCTGAGTTGTTCTACTAGTACCGGCAAATGATCAGGGCTGGCTGCTAGAATTTCATTAGCAAGCAGATCAAAATCCTCCGATTTTTTTTCACCATGTAGTTTGGCCAAACGAGCAACCTTCAAATCGCGGATTGCTTCGGCTATTTGTTCTGCCTCTGACTTTTTGTCTTTCTTATTATTTTTACTGCTGCCACTCGGTTTGGTTTTAACTGGTTTGCTTGGGGGAACTCTCATTGAAAGGGGAAAGCCATCCGGTTTTTTGCCTGATCCAATTAAATTACTGTTACTTTGCCCATAGGAGATGCTGCCAAGCAAAATATCTCCAGCTGCTGCCTCGCTTGGCATAGAGCTTGGTCGCTCGATGTAAATTCGGGTTTGATTTCCTCGCGATAAGTTGCGAGATCGAAATCCACTTCCGCCTGTTATCGCATTATCAGGGTCGCTATGAAATTTCAATGAAACTGGTTTGGCTAGTTTCAAATCAAGGTTTAGTGGCATATCTTTAAGCTTTTTAAGATGCTTCAATTCATGGTTGCGCACATGGAATTTTAGAGTGTAGTCCCCTTTAGTTAAGCTTGTGGAGCCTCTGCTTCCACTAGATCCTGCTGCTATAAATCGTTTTGATTTATCGTATAGCATCCAGATCAAAGACTCCCAGGATTCGTGAAATTGATCTTCCAGTGCAAGGGCCGGCTGTGGGGTAACAGTAGTTTTTTTACTTATGCTGAAAGAGTAATTTAATTCAGCCTCGTATATGCGGCGATTGCTAGGGAGTGAGTCTCGCGGATCAGTTAGAGGTCGTGTTTTAAAATTACTTGGGGCAATTGTTTTACGAACTTTGTTGAAGAGCCCACTTGGAGCAACAGCCTCGTTGCCTAATGGAGCAGTTATATCTACTTGGGAAACGAGTCTCGCGGCGTCTATATGAAGAGAATGACTGTCTGGTTTTATACCATGAAAAGTTGCGTTAACTGTTAACTCTGTTTTCCCAAGGCTTGACCAGTATTGGGCAATAGCCAATTCGATAGTGCGTCCGCCGGTGACTTCAAAGCTTTGAACCTGTGTGTCTTTATCGCGCATAGTGATATATTTCCGCGTGCCACTTTCGCTGAATGATTGCCCGGGTATTTCTTGCACGGTATGCATTACAATACGACGCGTGCCATCCATATCCCCTGTATTAAATGTTACATCAGCCCAAGTAGCGCCGTTTGGAATCTGGAGAAAATTACGATCAATGTAACCAGGGGTAAGGGTGATTTTCTTTGACCAATGTACGTTTTTTGATGTCTCTATGGGTTCGCCCTTAAGCACTGTAATTGGGACTCGAAAAACTGGTCCGCGCTCAGGGTGATCGGCATCGTAACCGATTACTTCGGTGAAATGCATGCCGATGGTTAGCGATTGCGGATTGGTTTCGATACTAAAATTACGACCGCCATGCATAAGGACAACATGCTTTGGGAGGTCTATCCAAGGGGCCTTGCACTCAAGGTTAACCCGCATTTCAAAGGCCACCTTCTCAGCGTTATCCTCGTCTTCATGGAAGGTCGGTGTTACGACGATAGTGGATGATACGGCACGGTCGGTGTTAAATGATTCACGAAGGTAAACCCCACGCCCACCTTGACTGCGATTGGATATCACAAACCGCAAGTCATGATCCTTAGATTTTTTGTTCGTCACTAAGTAGTCGAAAGCCTTGTCAATCTGCAGTACGCCGTGCCCTTGTGCGAACCTCTCTACATTTGGTATTAGTTTTGCTGTATTGACGATCGCTCTTTTGATTCGGTGTGGGGACCATTTTTGTTTTTGATGCTTCAATCCGGACAAAATTAAAGCAACACCCCCGCATGCGCTTGGTGATGACATTGATGTCCCATTCATCATCATATTGCCTTGCAGTGTCCAGTTGGAGACTGGCGCGATGGCGCCCCCAGGCGCAGTGAAGTCCACTCCAAGATTTCCATCAAAAGTCGGACCACGGGATGACCATGTATATTGGATAGCGGGCATTGTTTCACGAAGTGAATACTGAGCTTCCATCATTGTAGGGGATACGTATGCGCCAATCCCAAAAAGCGCTGAAGTAGTGCCTCCTGGAGATCCGACGGTTGAGAGAGCCGGTCCGCTGTTGCCGGCACTGGCTACAAAGATTACTCCATGCTTATTAACAATTTCCGAGTATAGTCCTGCAAGTCGGCCGTCATTTGGATCTTGAGTAGGGCCGCCATAACTCATGTTGATCAATTGGCATTTATTTTCAAGAACTGCGATTAAGCCGCGTACTTCTCCGGTCCCCATTGAAGAACTTCCTAGGCGGCGGTCGCCGATTTTAACTGAGACGATCTGTGCTCCGGGGGCGAGGCCGTTTAATTCTGGTTTTTCAGGATAGTTGGCTGCAACAATCCCTGCTACATGAGTTCCGTGCGCCCCCACGTCTGTAACGATCGAAAGCGTGTCCCCATCATCGTAAATATTAAGTGCAAAATTCATCATTGCCTGTTTGCCGAAGCTTGACCATTGCCGTTCAGTTCGGAAATTAGTCATTAGCTTTTCGTCATTAAAATCACCATCTTCGTCGGTGTCCACTGCAGCGCGCCATGCTTTACCATCATGGAATGCTACACAGTCATAAATGGGCCCTGGATCATTGAAGCTGCTATTTAATGAACTTATCAGATCAATTTTTGCCTGTATCTCTGCGCGCTCTTTTTTCTTGTCTCCTTTTGGAGAAGAGTTTTCTTCGTCAAATTCTGCCAGGTTAGCCTGTAAGGATGCAGCCCGTTCATGTTGTTTTTTATCCCACTCCTTTTTGCGCTCTGATTTTAAGCGGGAAATTAAATCTTCTGGAAATAGCTCGTAAGCTGCTTTAATGCCTAGTCGCCATTTTCCGGTTTTATTTTTCCAGTTACTTCCGAGCTTCAGTTTTCGTCCAGTAAGCCCGGTCAATGAGTTGTCTGTGGCTTCGAATGTTTCGGACATATTTACGTCACCACTTCCAGAGCCGTCTACAACATCAACGATTTTAGGTTGCCCTTGGCTGGTTGTTTGTAGCCCCGGCGCGCCGGGGTCGACTCCGGTGTCGAATATGGCGACCGTGATCCCGCGCCCATCATAAATTGGATGTTCTTCTAGAAAGCGAATAGCTCCGGTTTCTTCTTTAGGCAGAATGCCCTGTAACGGAAACGTCTCTGAATGTGACTGAGCTGGCATGGCCAGTATTTGGATAATTGCCAAACCAGCCAATAAATGTCGGTTCATCATAAAGCTAAGCAACTTTGGCCAAGACTGACAGAGTCGCCAAGGCCAAAACTAGATAGTTTGGCTATCGATTCAGTTTGTCAGTATACAGTCCTGAAGGCAGTGTTTTGGAGTTCATGGATAATCTGGAAGTTATCATAGGCTTATTAATCGGGGCATTTCTTGGTGGGGTTATCGGTTGGTTGTTAGGCTCTAGAAAGGGTGCTCGTGCTGAGGCTGAACGAGAAGCGACTGAGATACGCATTGAGGAGCATCGAAAGGCCTCTGAGGATCAATTAGCAATGATCAGGAAGGCAAATGATCAGGCGATTACGCAATTGAAGGAGTCATTCAAGGCATTAAGTGTCGATGCTCTAAAGGAGGCTCAGCCGGCATTAGTAGAAAAATTAGAGAAGTTCCAAGAGATCTCAAAAGGTGACTTGAACACCAGCAAAGAGGCAGTGGCCAAGTTGGTTGCGCCACTGAGGGAGCAGCTTGAAGCTTATCAAAAGCGTTTGGCGCAAAGTAGTAATAACCAGACCGAGCAACTTTCTAAGGTTACTCAACAGCTAGTGTCTCTTGGGCAGCAAAGCCAATTGCTTTCGAAGGAAACTGAGCAGTTACGTCAAATATTGAACTCCAGCCAGCAACGTGGACGCTGGGGAGAGGAGACGTTGCGTCGCGTAGTCGAGGCAGCAGGGCTCAGTGCTCATTGTGATTTTACTGAACAGGCTCAGGCAGTTGAAGGCAGGCCAGACTTAGTCGTACATTTGCCCGGTAATAGGCATATAGTGATTGATTCTAAGGTTCCGGACTTATCTTTTCTGAATGAATTGGACTCAGCTGACCCTGCCGAACGCAAGGCTACGTTTGAGCAGCATGCAAAAAAAATGCGTGATACAATCAAAGCACTAGCGGATCGAAATTATCCGAAGCACATCGATGGAGCTTTGGATTGTGTTGTTATGTTTGTGCCTGCCGAATCGCTATTCAGTGCAGCACTTGAGGGGGATCCAGGTCTAATTATCTGGGCTGCGGAACGTCGTATTACACTAGCCACGCCGACTTCTTTGATAGCTTTGTTGAGTTCCGTGAAAGTAAGCTGGCAGTACCACACCCAGTCTGAGAACGCGCGGAATATAGCTGAGGCTTCGCAGGAGCTATATAGTAGGCTTATTGTTTTCATTGGCCATTTTGACAAGATTCGAAAAGGCCTAGAGCAGGCGGGCAAGGCATACAATTCAGCCCTTGGCAGTTATGAACGATCTGTTAGGCCAAGTGGGGAAAGGGTTAATAAGTTACAGGTAGGTGAGACTGAAGGCAAAGAATTGCCCAGCTTCGAGCCGGTGAACGAGGTGTTGCGAGAAATCCCTATTGCTTTACCAGAGAATTCTGAGCGAGATTAAAAGTTTTTGGTTAACTAAAAGCTCTTAGGAGCATTCACGTCCATGCTTAACTAAGTGCTAATCGGTTTGTTCTTGTTCGGATATGGGAGGCAATCCAAGAGCCATCAGGAATGGCACTACTAGGAATGTTGCCCCCACCCAGTAGGGAATAGTACTACCAAATTTCCAGTACAAGATGCCACCGATTATAGGTCCAATTGACCGACTTAGTGAGCCAAGAGAACGAAAAACTCCGAGTGAAAGCCCTTGTCGGTCAGCTGGGGTGTAACGGGAAACCAGTGAATTGAGCGAAGGCATCGCCATGCCGCTGCCGGCAGCCATAAGGAAAAGGCCTCCGTAAAGAATTTCGATGTTTGTGGCATTTCCTATAGTAATGAATCCTGGAAGCGTACAAAATACACCTACTAGCGCAGTGTGTTTTTCGCCCATCCGTTTGATAAATTGTCGAGCGACTCCTCCTTGAAATAGAGTTAGAGTGATTCCAATGAATACGAACATCCAGGCGATGTCGATTGGTTTAAATCCATGCCTCTCCATTGCGTAAAATGTAATGGTAAATTCAACGGAGGAAAACGCGGTCCAATAGGCAAAATAAATTAAGTTTGTACGTGCTACTCCTGGCAGGTTAATTCTTTTAAGTTGAGCAAATGGATTAAAGCTATGTTTGCTTCCATTATTACCGCGTTTTTCCTTGGGAAGGCTTTCCGATAATTTAAAAATAACTAGTAACCAGTTACTGTGGATATGGCTAGCGCAATTACAGCTGCTCCAGAAAAAGGGTGCAAAGCAAATCCTGCGACTGCCTTGTCTGGTTCCACCATTTGCCATTCATAGGCAAAACCTCCAATGGCTGGCCCCAGTATGAAGCCCAAGCCGAGTGCTACGCCAATATAAATCATGCCGGTCGATCGGTTTTTCCCAGAGGTGATATCGGCTGCCACAGCTGAAGCTGTTGAGATGTTTCCGGCCATAATTCCTGCGAGGATCCGCCCAATAATCAGAAGAGAAAAGCTGCCTGCAAACACCCATATCAAATTAGCGGAAACAATTCCGCCGAGGGTGAAAATTAGTGTCGGTCTACGGCCATGTTTATCTGAATATGCTCCCCAGATTGGAGCAAAGACAAACTGCAAAATACCGTATATAGATCCGAGTATTCCTCCAAATAGAGTTGCTACTGCATTCTTGTCTTCACCAGCAAATTGTTCGAGCCAGGCAACTAGTGAGCCTATAAGGCTTTCTCTTCCGTCTAGCTCTAGATAGTAATCGAGCATTGCAGGAAACAGTGGGAAAATAATAGAGAAGCCAACCACGTCGATGAACACGGTAAGAAAAACAATAAAAAGGGTCGGCTTCTTCATCCGAAAGAAATAACGACGTGAACTTCAGTGTCGCGGATCGCGCAGTCTAGAGAAGTCGCTTAACAATTCAACGACTTTCCTGAAAAAATTACATTAAGCAAAAAGGGCAAGATTATGGCGGATACTAAACTTCGTTTAGCGGCTCAGTCGCATCACCAAACATTTTGGGGCGAACATCCATCTTGTCCATCATACTCAAGAAAAGGCGGCACATTTGCCGGTTATTCTTGTCGAGGTAGTTCAAATTCTGTCCTCCCTTTATTCGCCCTCCTCCTCCTCCGAGCATAACCACTGGTAATTGAGTTGCATCGTGGTGCCCTGTTAGCATGCTCGAGCATAGCATCAACATGGAATTGTCGAGTACTGTACGCTCCCCTTCCTGAATACTGTCAAGTCGATGGGCGATATAAGCCATCTGAGCAAGGAAAAACTGGTTCACTTTCAGCCAATCATCAGTATCACTGTGGGAGAGTAAATGATGGATCATATAATCTACGCCGATATGAGGGAAGCGTAGTGTGCCGTGGTCGTTATTGAGTTTTAGGGTGCAGATGCGAGTGGTATCTGTCTGAAATGCAAGCACTAGCAGATCGCTCATGATTCGCATGTGTTCGACGATGTCTTGTGGGTAGCCATCTTTTGGGCGCGGTATGTTAGGAGCGGTCAATGTAGGCCGCCAGCCTTGCAATTCACCACGTTTGCCAGCGCTCTCAATGCGTAGCTCCACCTCTCGTACAGAGTTTAGGTATTCATCGAGTTTTTGTTGATCAAGACGACTGATATTGCGGCGCAAATCTTTTGCATCTGAAAGTATGGCGTCGAGTACGCTTTGATCGCCAGCCTGTGTTTTGTTTTTAAACATCTGGTCAAATGCAAGCGCAGGATAGACTTCCAACGGGGTTGGGGTGGTCGGGCTTGTCCACGAAATATGCGAACTGTAGAGCATTGAGTAATCCTTATGTACGGACGGGTTCGCTTTCTCACAGCCCAATACGATACTTGGAAGTTTAGTGCGGTGCCCAATCTGCTGAGCAACGAACTGGTCGACACTAGTGCCGGATTGAATTCTTCCTCCGGATGCCAGTGGAGCGCCTGATAGCAGGTTGCCTGTTTGTGAGCTATGGATATTCCCCTTGAGAGCTTCTGCATTGTAAAGGCCTCTTACGAAAACCATTTTTTTTCGAAAATCGTTGAGCGGGTGAAGTACCTTTCCAAGCTCCATATTAGAGCCCTCTCCCTTTGCCCACCACTCGTGCCGGTGAAAACCGCAGCCAGTAAAAAGGATCGCCATGCGAGTTGGCGGCTCACTTGCCTGTTTGGTGTCATGATTGATGTCTCCCCACACCCGGAATGATTCCATCCATGGAAGAGCCATTGATACGCCTAGTCCACGGAGCATGGTGCGACGTGAGAATTGCCGGAGCGATTGTTTCATCAGTTTATCTTTCGGTTTATGCTGAATCGTTTGATATGCTAGTCAATCCTGATTTGCAGTCTGGCGGCCTCGAATTTTCTGAAATTGTGGGCTAAGCACGATCACTTCGACCGCCTTACTGAATCGAAAGCTGTGTTCCTTTAACTGCTTTTGCATTTCCTCGATTAGCAATAAATCTGATAGCGCTACTTCACGGCCAAGCGCATAGCCAAGTAGTTTGCGACAGAATTGCTTCAGCACATCATTTAGGCGTTTGGTGGCTAAGTGTTCGCGCAGGCCGCTTAACCCTTTAATTTTAGTGCCGTCTAAAAGTTGTGTTTTAGTGTTAACATTGGTTGGTCGCTGCCGCCCAATTGGATCAAATTGTTCGAGGGCAAAAC
>Ga0115011_10000984_pt1 | contig 21145 bp, 23 predicted proteins | sample TroAtlMetagenome_2_FD_88705 | JGI IMG/M metagenome (GOLD analysis project Ga0115011, IMG submission 88705) | Marine eukaryotic phytoplankton communities from Atlantic Ocean - Tropical Atlantic ANT8 Metagenome | ecosystem: Environmental > Aquatic > Marine > Oceanic | place: Tropical Atlantic...
TATCTTCACTTGTTTCAATGTGTCTTTCATCAACTGTCCAAAGGGAAATATTGTCATATTTATAAAATTTTTTAGCAAATAATTCGTAAAATAGTTGGGGTGTACTGCCGCCAGATAGTCCAATACTGATTTTCTCTGATTCGTTTATTTGCTGACTAATTAGTTCAAGAAGTAATTTAGAGCATTCTTCATGTGTTTTTTCTTTAATGATTTCTAATGAGTTTATCATTGCTTTTCTTACATTTATTTTTTAAGTAGTATCAATGTTAGTGGAAAAAAGCATACAAATAATTGGCAGTAAAAAATTAAACGGAACTATTGAAGTTTCTGGTGCAAAGAATGCTGTATTGAAACAAATGATACTGCCTATTTTATCTGAGGGAAAATACAAGATTGAAAATGTTCCAGACATTGCTGATGTCTACTATATGCAAGAAGTATTAGATGTTTTAGGGATAGCTTCGAAGTTAACTGATAAATCTTTAGTGATAGATTCTCCATCAAATATTTCTGTAGAAGCACCGTATGAAGTAGTTCAAAAAATGAGGGCTTCGATTATTGTATTAGGACCTTTATTGGCTAGAAAAGGAGAAGCAAAAATTGCCTTTCCTGGAGGTGATCAGCTTGGACCTAGGCCTGTAAAAATGCATATTGAAGCACTTGAAAAAATGGGTGCTAATTTTGATTTAGATCATGGTGTTCTTATCGGAAAAACTGATGGCTTAAAAGGCGTAGAGATTAATTTACCTTATGCATCTGTAGGAGCAACGGAGAATACATTATTAGCCGCTGTTCTCGCTGATGGCACAACAACTATTGAAAATGCTGCTCGCGAACCAGAGGTTGTAGATTTAGTAAAAATGTTAAAAAATATGGGTGCTCAAATTGAAGGCGAAGGGACCAGTGAAATTGTTATTCATGGCGTGGATACACTTAAAAGTACTAATCACAAAGTAATTGGCGACAGAGTTGTTGCAGGTACTTACTTAGCAGCTTTCTTAGCAACAGGTGGTGCTGGAGTAATCAAGGGAGTAGATCATAATTGTCTTCCAATGGAAATAAAAAAATTCCAAGAAATGGGTGCAGTATTAAATATCAGTGATGACTCTATAGAGATAGAAAGTCCTCAAGAAATTTCTTCAATCGAAATTTCAACTTTACCTTTTCCTGGGATAGCTACTGATTTACAACCAATTTTTGGAGCTTGTTTATTAAAATCTAACGGAACTTCAATTATTACTGAAAATGTTTACGACCAGAGATTTCAGTGGATCCCTGAAGTGCAAAGAATGGGTGCAGACATCCAAACGGGATGGCAACATGCAATGATAAAAGGTGTCAAAGAATTATCAGGAGCACCTGTACATTCAACTGACATTAGAACCGGTGCAAGTTTAATAATTGCTGCGCTACAAGCTGAGGGAGAGTCTTTAATTACCGGCATAGATCATATAGAGAGAGGGTATGAAAATATTGTTGATTTACTGAGTTCGGTTGGTAGCGAAATACAATATAATTAGAATATGGCTAATTTAAATTTTCCAGAAGTAAAAGATCGAGATCCTAACGCAAAGGTTGATTTAGAGATTTTAAATGACACTATAGAATATATACGTCCTGCAGTACAAGCAGATGGTGGAGATATTAAATTGGCTTCTGTTGAAGATGGTGTTGTAAATATAGAAATGCTTGGTGCTTGCCAGGGTTGTCCAATGTCTATCGCAACATTAAAAAGCGGCATAGAAAGAATTCTTAAAGATAAAGTCCCTGGAGTTACTGAAGTAATAGCTACTTAGGCTATTGAGATTCTCTTGTTGAATAAAAGTTAATACCTCTTAAGACTCCACGATCAACTAGTGGCTCTATTACATATCTAATATTATTAATACTAACTCCACCGCCAATTTGATTTGGATTATCTACTTCGTCATAAAGTCCTACTTTTGAAAGAACAGACTCCCTTCCATCTTTATCGAGTGTGCTATCTGACATTGCGATAATAATTAAAAAGAATAAACGTGTTCTTTGAGAAGTTACCTCATCGTCTGCTACCGGGGAAAAGAACTCTATTCCTTCTACAGTATCATTAGCTATGAGAATATTTAATACAAACGTAGATTGAATATTCTCATTAAGACCAAATTGATAAAATAATATGTTTTGGTCAGTTGAAGTCCACTGAACATTATCTGGGTTTATTGAAAAAAATAAAAGAGTTTCTTCGTCTTCTGAAATTTCGTCAACAAGCTTATTCCAGTTAGCAACAAATTCAGTAGGATTTTTTCCTAATCCTTGGTCAAAAACTATTTCTTGACCAGTTGGAGGTTCAGATTCTTCTACATTCGAGTCTGTACTGGTTGAGCAGCTAGAAATTAATAATAGAACTAAAAAGTAACATAATTTTTTCATTGTTCGATAATCTTTTTTAAATTGTTGAGATTTTTTTTCCAAATGGCTTTTAAAACTATACCACCAAATAATTCGGCAATTGGACCACCTAGATATAATGGAGCTTTCAAAGTTTCAATCCAATCAAACCTAGTTGAATTCTCAGTATTTTTACTTAAATAGAATGCACCTTCTCCAGTCACTATACCTTCATGTACTACCCCAATGCTTTTCATTTCATCCCATGAAGTTACGGTTATAATATCATTCAAAGATAAAGGCCCGACTTTTGTCAAAACTTTCATTTTTGTGTCCATTCCAAATTTATTTTCAGAAATAAAGTCTATTTTTGCTGCATCTTGCATCCAGTTAACATGATTTTCCATTACTTTGACTTCATCCCACACTTCACTTAATGGTCTATCAATAATTGTTGATACTTTAATTCTTTTACTCATTGCTTGTTAAACAATATTAGTTCATAAGTAAAATAAATATATATGAATAAAAATGATTATATGTATTTAGACCATGCAGCAACTACACCATTGCGCGAAGTTGCTTTTGAAGCATACAAAAAAACTGAGATGGATGCATATGCTAACTCTTCAGGAGGACACGCGTTGTCGAGAAAAGCAAAAAACATTTTAGAGGAGTCGAGAGAATTTATTTCTAGTTGCTTTGGGGCTGCTCCAAATGAAATAACTTTTACAAGTGGTGGTACAGAAGCAGATAATTGGATTATCAAGACACCATTTGTTGATCAGGAAAAAAAATCTGAACTTATAACCACGCAGATTGAGCATGAAGCCGTTCTTGCATCTGCAGAAGATGTGGATAAGAAAGGATATAAAGTTAATTTTATTTCATGTGATGGAGACGGCATAACCAATTTAGAAGAATTCAAACAATCCATAAATCCTAATACTTTGATTGCTTCAGTTATGTATGCCAATAATGAAACTGGTGTTATACAACCAATTAAAGAAATGTCACAATCAGTTAAAGAGATAAACCCAAAAACATTATTTCATTCAGACGTTGTACAGGCTGTTGCAACAAAAAAGATAGACTTTCATAGTTTAGGAATTGATAGCGCAGCTATTTCAGGTCATAAAATAGGTGGACCAAAAGGAATAGGTGTAATGTTTTTAAAGACTGGCTACAAAATCCCAAGTCTTTTACACGGCGGTAAGCAAGAGCTTGAGAGAAGAGCTGGCACAGTAAATGTTTCGGGTGTTGCTGGATTAGCTGCTGCATTAAAAGAGCAACAACAAAATTTAGAAAATGAGACTAAATTAATCGAAAATGAAAGAAAAATTTTTGAATCAAAAATTAAAGAAGAGTTTGATGTAAAAATTATTGGAGAAAATGTAAATAGATTATGTCACATTTCAAATATACAATTTAATAATATTAATTCTGAAACATTAATGGTGGCTTTAGATTTAAATGGTATGGGTGTTTCGAGAGGTTCAGCTTGTGCAAGTGGTGCACAGAAACCCTCGCATGTTTTAAAAGCAATGAATATAGAAGATGAAGTTATTAATAATCATTTGAGATTTAGTTTTGGATGGAATATTGAAACAGGAGATGGCACAAAATCTGCTGAAATTGTGACAAATACTATTAAGGAAATAATTTGAGAATATTAGTTGCTATGAGTGGAGGAGTAGACTCCTCAGTTGTTGCAGGCCTGTTAAAGTCTCAAGGACATGATGTAATCGGCGTAACTATGAAGCTTTGGGAAGGCCCCAATGGAGAAATGCCAGAAACAGGATGCTGTACGTCAGCTGATTCTGAAGACGCAAGAAAGGTTGCTGCTAAATTGGACATTCCTTATTATGTACTTGATTACACTGCATCTTTTTCAGAGAATGTTATAGATAATTTTGTTGACATGTATTCACAAGGACTTACTCCAAATCCTTGTGTTGAATGTAATAGGTCAGTTAAGTTTGATCATTTTATAGATCAGGCAAATAAACTTAATTGTGAAAAAGTCGCTACTGGTCATTATGCAAAAATTGTAAATAATAATAATACTTTTGAACTTCATAAAGCAGACTATTTAGACAAAGATCAATCTTATGTTTTACACATGTTGGATTCTAAAAAGTTAGAAAAAATAGAATTTCCATTAGGTACAATTTCAAAACCAGAAGTTAGACAGATTGCGGCAACGCTTGGACTAAAAACTGCATTTAAAAAAGATAGTCAAGACATATGTTTTGTTGGAAAAAAAGATTATCGAAATTTTGTTAGTAAAAGAATAGATGTTTCTTCAAAAGGACTAATAGTTGACAAGTATGAAAACGAAATGGGAACTCATGGTGGTATACACGCGTATACGATTGGCCAAAGAAAAGGTGTACCAGGAGGACAGGGTGAAGCAAAATATGTTACAAAAATTGATGTTGAAAATAATAAGATATATATAGGAAGTAAAGATGAGCTAACGACTAAAAAATTTCTCATAGATGAAGTATCTTTTGTTAACAGCATCGAATATGAGAATTTATCTATACAAACAAGATACAACTCAGACGATGTTCCATGTAATATTGAAAAAGTTGATGAATCTACCTATCAAATAGAATTAAAAAACCCTACATTAGGAGTTGCTCCCGGACAGTTTGGAGTAATCTATCAAGACACAAAATTAGTTGGAGGGGGAAGGATTACGTCAAAAGTCTTAGAAGAAGCCTATGAATAAAAAGCATGTTGATAACCTTATAGAGAAGCTAACAGCTGCAGAACATGCGTATTATGTTTTGAACAAACCAATCATGTCAGATGGTGAATATGATAAATTATTTAACGAACTTAAAGAAATTGAATCAAATAATACAAACTTAGTCTTTACTTACTCACCAACCCAGAGAGTAACTGGTACTCCTGAAAATGTATTTGAACAAGTTACACATAAGCAAAGAATGTACAGTTTAGACAATTCAGAAAATGTCGAGGATATAGAAAAGTGGATCGAGAAAATTCAAAAGTTAACAGATAATAAGATATTCCCTTTGACAGTAGAGCCAAAAATCGATGGACTTGCAATTTCATTAATTTATAGGGACGGTTTATTAGTTAAAGGGCTTACACGTGGTGATGGGTTTATCGGTGAGGACGTCACGCATAATATAAAGACGATTAGAAATATCCCACTCAAATTGAAAAACTCTATGAAAGGAGAAATTGAGGTAAGGGGAGAAGTATTCATGCCAACAGATAGTTTTGAAAAATTAAATAAGCAAAAAATTAAAGATCAAAAAAAGTTAGATTCTTTAGCTCAACTTGATAAAAAAGAAATGACACCAGAACAGTTAAAAGAGCTTAAAGATTTAAGAAATGAAGGAACATCTGAATTTATAAATGCAAGAAATGCTGCGGCTGGTTCATTAAGACAAAAGGATTCAAACATTACGGCAAATAGAGACTTGAGACTCTTAGCTTATCAATTAATTGAACACGAAGATCAAACTTTAAATAACTATCACGATCAGATAAAAACTTTAGAAGAGTTGGGCTTTAGTACAAATAATATCTCTTTAACTAATGATATTAATGCCGTCGCTATGGTTCTCAAAGACATTGAAGAAGGTAGAAATAAATATACTTATCAAATTGATGGTGCAGTTTTAAAAGTTAATTCTTTAAATACTCAGGACGAGCTAGGTTTCACTTCTAAATCACCTAGATGGGCAATTGCTTTTAAATTTTCAGCAGAAGAACAAACTACCCAGCTTCTGGATATAAAGCTACAGGTTGGAAGAACTGGTGCAATTACACCTGTTGCAGTTTTAAAGCCTGTTAATGTAGGCGGAGCTTTAGTCTCTTTCGCAACATTGCATAATCCAGACGAAGTCAAAAGAAAAGATCTGAGAATAAATGATTATGTAATTGTAAGACGCGCAGGAGATGTTATACCAGAAGTAGTTTCCTCTATTCCAGAAAGAAGGAATAGTACATCGTCAATTTGGACAATCCAAAAAAATTGCTTATGTGGAGAACACTTAATTGAATTTATAAATGACGAAAAAGTACCTAGATGTGCTGGTAAAGAAAAATGCAAAATTGCAAATAAGGAGTCAATTATATTTTATGGTTCCAAATCTGGCCTTGATATAGATGGCTTAGGAAGAGAGACAGTTGAGACTTTATTGAGTGAAAATCTTATAAGCAGTTTTGAAGATTTGTATACATTAACTTATGAACAACTCATAAATCTTCCTCAGTGGAAAGAAAAGAAAACTATAAACTTATTAGACGCAATCAAATCTTCAATTGAATCAGAACCTTCCAAATTAATGTCAGCATTAGGAATTAGATTTGTAGGAAAACAAACTTCTAAGTTGTTAGTAAATTCTTTTGGCTCAATTGAAAAAGTATTTAATGCTTCGCCATCAGACTTACAAAATATTCACGGTATTTCAGACAGTGTTATCAACTCTATTTCTGAATGGTTCTCTGAAAATACAAACCGAGATTTAATTAACAATTTACGTAAGATTGGATTCAAAATAGATACACAAATTAAAACTTCAAAAGGTGAATTAAATGGGAAAACTTTTGTTCTTACAGGCACCTTAAGCAAATACACAAGACAGCAGGCCACTCAATTAATTGAAGATTTGGGAGGTATTGTTACATCATCAGTTTCAAAAAATACTAATTATTTAGTTTATGGAGAAAAAGCTGGTTCAAAGCTTGATAAAGCGAAAAAACTTAATATAAGTGCTTTAACTGAAGAAGAATTCGCAGCACTAATTAGTAAGTAGTAAATTCCCACTCATATTCACCAAAGTCAGGTAGACCAGTGAATGTATCCCAGCTAATTTTTACAAAATGCTTACCTGGATTCCAAGTTTCAAAAGTTTTATTTGGTCCTGGTCTCCAAATATATACTCCGGTTGCCTCTACGTACTGTATTTCTGATTGAGGAATTATGTAGTTATCAACAATCAAAGTTAATTCATAACCTACAGGTAGATCTATTTCTAAAGAAGCCTGCTGAGGAACCTGATCGTAAGGTAGGGGGTAGATGTTTTCAAGTGAATTTGGCAAGACCAACTCTTCGTTGTTATTTTGAGAAAATGTCACTCCCCAAGTAATCACTAAAATTAATAAGCCAGTTAATAAAAGAATAATAAATCTGTAAGTCTGTTTAGTCATACATTAAAATAATATCTAAGAAATAAAAAGAGACCAAAATAAAAATGAAAAATTTACAAGAAAAAATTCAGAATATTGACTCTAGCAATATTACTGAGGATGATATATCAGCTATTGAATCAACAATTCAGGAGCTTGATAATGGAAGCATTAGAGTTGCAGACTATCAAGATGGAGAATGGGCCATCAATGAATGGGTAAGAGATGCAATTTTATTATTCTTTTCGGTAAGAAATTTAAAAGAAATAAGTGCAAACGATTTAATTTATTATGACAAGCTTGAACCAAAAAAGAACTACAAAGAGCTTGGTATTAGAGTTGTACCTCCTGGAGTTGTAAGATACGGAGCTTTTTGTGAACCAGGTGTGGTTGTTATGCCAGGCTTTGTAAATATTGGAGCATACGTTGGTTCAGGAACAATGGTTGACACATGGGCTACTGTTGGATCTTGTGCTCAAATTGGAAAAAATGTCCATCTTTCTGGCGGAGTTGGTATTGGCGGAGTTCTAGAACCTGCTGGAGCTATGCCGGTGGTTGTTGAAGACGGAGCATTTATTGGCTCACGATCAATAATTGTAGAAGGTGTCAGGATAAAAAAAGGAGCAGTAATAGGCGCAACTGTTACGCTTACCTCTTCTACTCCAATAATTGATGTCACGGGGAAAGAACCTGTTGAGGTGAAGGGTATAGTTGAAGAAAATTCTGTCGTTATTCCAGGAACAAGACCAAAAGAGTTCCCTAGTGGGATATTTAATACCCCTTGTGCGTTGGTTATTGGAAAAAGAAAAGAATCCACTGATGAAAAAACTTCACTGAATGATGCCTTAAGAACTTTTGGAGTCGAAGTTTGAACTTAGTTGATACTTTCTTGGAACTGCTTTCAATAGAATCTGAAACCGGTAAAGAAGAAAAAATTTTAGATTATATTAATCAATTTTTAGTTGAGAATAAATTCGAAGGTGAAATCTTAAGAAACAGTGGGGGAATAATTGCCATACCTACAGAATCTAGCAAAAAAATTGGACTTGTTGGTCATGTAGATACTGTACCGGTTGTTCCTAATCAACAATATGAATTTAATAATGATGATGTTGTAGGCGGAAGAGGCGCTGTTGACATGAAAGGTGGTATAGCAATAATGATGCACAGCTTAATTGAAAACCCATCAGAAATAATTAGTATTTTTTACACCGCTGAGGAAAGTTCCTATGAAGATAACGGACTAAATATAATCATGCCAACCCTTTTAAACGATTTTGATCTTGAGTTTGCAATCATACTAGAACCAACTAATAATGAGATTCAACTTGGATGCCTTGGTGCCTTGAATGCTACTTTGACATTACATGGTAAGGCAGCTCACTCAGCAAGGCCATGGGTTGGGGATAATCCTGTTTATAAAGTTAATGAAGTTATAAAACTAGTTCAAGATAATGAAATAAATGAATTAGATATTGATGGTTTACAATTCAAGCAAGTAATGTCTATTACTAAAATCTCTTCAGGTATTGCTAATAATGTTATTCCTGAAGATTTGAAACTTAATTTAAATTTCAGATATTCTCCAGAAATAAATGGGGAATCAGCAAGCAAATATATACGGGATTTATTTTCAGATCATAGTGATGTAGATATCGTTAATACTTCTGATGGAGCAATGCCAAACATGGGAGAAGATGAAATCAATTATTTTATCGAAAAAACCGGTGCAGTGGTTCAACCGAAACAAGCATGGACAGATATTGCAAGATTTTATCAAAATAATATTCCTTGCCTAAACTTTGGTCCAGGAGATCCCTTATTGGCTCATGCTACTAACGAGCATATTAGTAAGAGACAGCTACTAGAATCATATGAATTGCTTTCAAACTACTTTAAGGATAAAAGTGAGTAAAGATTTTGACATACAAAATATAGCAAAACTAGCTTCAATAAATTTGTCCGAAGATGAGCAAGAAAATCTAGCTAAAGATTTAAGTATTATATTAGAACATGTAAAAGCGCTAAGCGATCTTGAACTTAACACAGAACAAAATGAGATATACATTCATCCATTAGAAAAAGAACTAGAACTACAAGAAGATGAATTAGTTGAATCACTAACCCACGAAGAGGCGTTAAGCAATGCGCCTGAATCAAAAGATGGAAAATTTGTTGTCCCTCCATCTATGGAATAAATATGGATATAGCAAATTTACCTATTCGAAAATTAAATACTTTATTCAATAAGAAAGATTTAAAGCCATCAGAATTATATTCTAAAATATTTGATAATGCCGTAGGTTCTGAAGCTTCCCTTCATGCACATTTAACTCTCTTCGAAGAAGAAAATATAAAAAAAGCTAAAGAGTCTGACGGTCGATTTGAAAAAGGGACTGCTCAGAGCTTATTAGACGGTATACCTCTTGCTATTAAGGACAATATCAATATAAAAGGGTATAAAACTACTTGCTCTTCAAAGATGCTATCAAATTACACTTCTCCATACGACGCCACAGTTATCAAAAAATTAAAAGAAAGTGAAGCACTGTTTACGGGAAAAACTAATTTAGATGAATTTGCTATGGGTTCATCTACAGAGAACTCTGCATTTGGACTCACTAAAAACCCATGGGACACTGACTTTGTTCCTGGTGGATCTTCTGGAGGCTCTGCTGCCTCTGTTGGGGCAAGGTCATCTATTGCTGCACTAGGAAGTGATACGGGTGGCTCAATTCGACAACCTGCTTCTTTTTGTGGATTAGTTGGATTCAAACCAACATATGGAACTGTTTCAAGATATGGACTAATAGCTTTTGCTTCATCTCTTGATCAAATCGGTCCAATTACTAAAACTGTTGATGACTCAAGGATCCTTTTCTCAGCTATTTCAGGCCAAGATTCAAGGGACGCCACTTCTATTGCTAATGATCAAGTGGATATACCGAGTGATAAAACTGCCAAAATTGGAGTGATAAAAGAACTTATGGAAGACGGGATCTCTGATGAAGCAAGAAATGAAGTTAGCAAAGTTATTGAAACTCTAAAAACAAGTGGATATGAAGTTAAAGAAATATCTATTCCCATAATCAAACTTGCGATTAGTATTTACTATCTTATTGCACCAGCGGAGTGCTCAGCGAACCTTGCAAGATTTGATGGTGTGAGATATGGGCTAAGAATTGACGGCAATACAAGTTATGAAATGATGGAAAACACTAGAGCAGAAGGTTTTGGTAAAGAGGTAAAAAGAAGAATTCTTTTAGGGACGTATGCGCTTTCAGCAGGATATTATGACGAATATTATGGCAAAGCATTGCAAGCAAGAAAAGAAATGATTGACGAATTTACAAGAGCATTTAACGAAGTTGATTATTTAATTTCACCAACAACTCCAACACAAGCCTTTAAGGCCGGAGAAAAAACAAGCAATCCATTAGAAATGTACATGTCAGACTTATGTACAATTCCTGCAAACTTAGCAGGATTACCAGCAATAAGTATTCCAACGGGTGTTACCAACGATAATTTACCTCTTGGAGTTCAGATTATGAGTAGAGCGCTTTCTGATGAATCGCTATTAAATTTCTCAGAAATTATTGAAAAAGAGATTCAGTTTGATCAACAACCAAAAGGTTGGGTGTAATGACATTACAGCCAACTATTGGAATAGAGACTCATATAGAGCTAAACACAAATACAAAAATGTTTTGCAGGTGTGGGGTTGTTGACACTGAAGAACCAAATATAAGTTTATGCCCAACATGCCTCGGTCTTCCAGGAGCATTACCCGTTCCAAACAAAAAAGCTATCGAATACATCACACTTTTAGCATTAAGCACTGGTTGTGAAATTACTACAAAAGGTATGTTTCATCGTAAAAATTATTTTTATCCTGATTTACCAAAAAATTATCAAATATCTCAATTCGATTTACCCGTTGGTCTAAATGGTCAATTAGAAATTGTTATTGATGAGAGTACAGATTTTATCCAAATCGAGAGAGTGCATATGGAGGAAGATACAGGAAAATCTACTCACAGTGGCACAGGTCGAATTGAATCAGCAACAAGTACCGCGCTTGACTTCAATCGTTCCGGAGTGCCTTTAGTTGAGATTGTAACAAAGCCGGTTATTACCTCATCGAAACAAGCTGTTGCTTATATAGAAGAATTAAGACAACTCTCTATAGACTTAAATATTTCTGAAGGAAGATTAGAAAAGGGCAATTTAAGATTTGATGCAAATATTTCTGTAGCTCCGGAAGATAGTAAAGAGCTGGGTACAAAAGTAGAAATTAAAAATATGAATTCACTGCGTTCTCTTGAAAGAGCTATTGATTACGAAATACAAAGACAATCTAAAGCAGTCCACGATGGGGTTGAGATTATACAAGAAACACGACACTGGGATGAAAACAAAGAAGTGACCAGCACAATGAGATCAAAAGAGGGAAGTGCTGATTACAGGTATTTTTCAGATCCTGATTTACCAAATATGTATTTAAGTAAAGAGTTTGTTGATCAAGTCAAATCCTCAATGCCGCAACTTCCAAATGAGCAAAGAGAAGAGCTTATCAACACTGGCCTTAGTTTAAAACAAGCAAACATATTGAGTAAAAGCGATGAGTGGATAAAAAGCTTATATTTTAAAGTTCATCAACAAACAAAGGATTCTGAAGGTTCATACAACTGGATTACAGGAGAACTTCAGGGTCAAATGAGGAAAGCTAATATTGAGAGATTGCCAGAATGGTTCAGCCATGATTACCTTTCGGAAATTATTGACTTAATTAAGAATAGTAAAATATCTTTTACATCTGCCAAAATTATTCTATCTCAGCTATTGGAGGAGGACAGTACACCAAATGAGATAGCCGAACAAAAAAATCTTTTTCAAGAGAATGATACTGAAAAGATATCAGAAATGGTTCTTCAGATATTAGAAGAAAACCAAGATGTGGTTGACAGGATTAAATCTGGAGAAGATAAATTAGTTGGATTCCTTGTAGGGCAATTAATGAAACAATCTAATGGCTCTGTAAATCCAGGTATGGCGAAAGAGTTACTCCTTAAAAAGATAGAAGACTAACTTGATGCACTATTGTCGCAGATAGTAAGCCTAACAATCCAGCACCTAGATCATCATAAAGCACCCCTAACTTACCAGGATAGTTTTCTAATTCTGCAACAAAATTTGGTTGTTTTAAAATGTCACTAGCTCTGAATACTAGAAATCCCGCAATTAAAGGTAACAATTTTGAAGGGGACGCAAGAGAAACTAAACTCATTCCAACAATTTCATCTAAGGTAATCCAACTAGGATCATCATCTGCATCACTATCTTCAACACAAAGAAAATAAATTAACACTAAGAGCAAAAAAATAATAGATAGTTGAAGAATATTCAAACCCAATAAATATATCAGGACTGTGAATAACAAAGGTGCTAAAGTACCTCCACCTTTCTTATCACCAAAAATGATTTGCCAAGCTTGTCCAACACCAAACCCTGATGCCAAAAATCTTTTCACAATTGAATAATAGTATTTTTTATAGCTTCAATGACAAAAAGGTGTATTATTTGTTATTAATAATGGAAAAATCAAAACTAATCTGGCTCAACGGTGAATTTGTTAATTGGGAAGATGCAAAAGTAAGTGTTATGTCACATACCTTACATTATGGTACAGGTGTCTTTGAGGGAATAAGAGCCAGGGATTGTAAAAATGGAACATCTATTTTTAGACTGAGTGATCATGTTGATAGACTTTATAACTCTGCTAGTGCATACAATCTCGATATTCCATACGATAAGGATGTTATTACCCAAGCTATCAAGGATTCAGTTCACTTAAATGAATTAACATCAGCTTACATTAGGCCCTTAGTTTTTTTTGGTGAAGGCGAGATGGGCCTATTACCAAACAATGTTCCAGTAAATGTTTCTGTAGCAGCCTGGAGTTGGGGAGCATACCTTGGGGATGAAGCTGGTAATGACGGAGTAAAAGTCTGCATATCTAAATGGAAAAGAATTAGTCCAGAAAGTTTTATTCCTACAGCAAAGGGAGTTGGAGGATATATGAATTCAACTTTAGCAAAAATTGATGCCGTAAATAACGGATATGACGATGCAATTATGTTTGGTGATGGAGACGTTGTTGCTGAAGGAAGCGGTCAAAATCTATTTTTAGTTAAAAATAGTAAAATTACCACACCTCCAATCGAGACAGGAGCGCTGGGAGGAATTACAAGAAGAACAGCAATAGAAATTGCCAGTAATTTGGGTTATGAAACTGTAGAACAAAATATTACAAAAGAAGACTTACTTAACGCTGACGAACTGTTTTTTACAGGAACAGCAACAGAAGTGATTGGGGTTGTCTCAGTAGATGGAGAAGATATCGGTGCTGGGTCACCAGGAAGCATTACAAATGCAATCCGCAACAAATATTTAGAGATTGTAAATGGTAATGACCCTATTTCTGAAAACTATTTAACATTAGTTAAGTGAGTCAACAACCAAACTTAGAAGACACAGACCATAAACTACAGACACTTTCTGATTTGCCTGTACCTCGATCACAAGCAAAAAAAGATACAACTGATAATTTAAAGCACCCATTTGAAGAAGTTTTTTCAATTCCAAGCCCAGATAGTGGCTACGCATTAAAGCTAATTAAAAAATATGAACATTTTTGGAATACGCATCACAAAAGGAAGTTAATTACAAAAATAATTTCTAATTTAGTCATTTACCAAGCCTCTCTAGTGGGAAGGGGTCCTACTAAAAGTGACATAGAAAGAGTACTTGAAGTTCTTCAGATCAGTGAAAATAGTTTAGGATTACTCAATAAAGAGAACCTCCAACTAGCAAGTAAGGAGACTATAAAAGGCCTCCATCTTTCTGAATTATTTTCAAGTATTGATGTTGATAAAATATAAAACTTTTACACTTGTGTAATGAAGATTGTTAGAGCTAAATTTGAAGGCGAAATTTTTTACGGTGAACTAACTGATGAGGGTATTATCCGCTATGAAGGTTCGCCTTTAGTGGTTTGGGAGCCTACAGAAGAAAAATACAGTGTTGATGAAATTCAATTATTAGCTCCTGTTTTACCTAGTAAAGTAACCGCAGTTGCTAAAAATTATGAAAAGCATGCATTTGAACTGGGTGTTCATGACTACACAGCTCCTAATAATCCTGTATTCTTTAACAAACCTTCTACTTCTGTAATTGGCACCGGAGAATCGATAATTTACCCACCTATTGGTCAACATGTGGATCACGAAGCGGAGCTCGCTATTGTAATCGGTAAGCTTAGTAAGAATCTAACTAAAGATAACTGGATGGACAATGTTCTGGGATTTACTATTGCAAATGATCTTTCTGAAAGGATACTCCAAGGCCAAGACGGTACTTTCAATGGCAATTTTACGAGAGCAAAGAGTTTTGATACATTTTGTCCTCTTGGCCCTGTTATTCAAACTAATTTTGATCAAAATCCGGAGCTTAATATTAAGTGTTTCGTGAATGACGAATTAAAGCAAGATGGCAATACCAGAGATATGATTTTCAGCATTGGTGAAATATTAGAATTTGTGTCGTCAATTATGACACTGTTACCAGGAGATGTCATTTTGACCGGTACACCTGACGGAGTTTCAAAAGTAAAGCCTGGTGATGAAATAAAAATTGAAATTGAAACTATTGGCACTTTAGTAAATCAAGTTAAATAACATGAAATTAAGAATTGCTCCATCGCCGACCGGCAGCCTTCATATTGGTAATGCAAGAACAGCTCTTTTTAACTGGTTGTATGCAAAAGCTAATGGAGGCACCTTCGTTGTCAGAATAGATGATACCGATATGGAGCGAAGCACTGAAGAACATCAAAAAAATATATTAGAAAACCTGCGATGGTTGGGGCTTGATTGGGATGAAGGTGTAGATGTTGGGGGAGAGCATGGTGATTATAAACAATCCTCAAGATTTGAAAGATATAGAGAAGTTGCCAATCAGTTAGTAGAGAAAAACTTTGCATACGAAGATGATGGAGCAATAAGATTTAAAGTTCCAAAAGATCAAACAATAAATTTTAAAGATTTTGTCCGAGGGGATATGACATTTGATACTTCTGATATTGAAGATTTTGTTATATTAAGATCGGATAATTCTCCTACATACCATTTAGCATCAACTGTTGATGATGTAGATTATGGAATAACAATAATTGCAAGGGGAGAAGACATACTTTCTTCAACTCCAAAACATATCTTAATAATGGAAGCTCTAGGTGCTGATTTACCAAATTTTTGCCACCTACCTTTGTTGTTCGGCCCAGATGGAAAAAAATTAAGTAAAAGACATGGTGATACTTCAGTAAAAGCATTTCGAGATAAAGGAATATTGAATGATGCAATGTTTAATTACCTATGTTTACTCGGTTGGTCACCCGGAGATGATGTCGAGCACTTTGATAGAGATTTCGCTATCAGCAAATTTGACTTTAATAAAGTACTCCCAAATTCAGCAATTTTTGATGAAAAAAAGCTTCTGTGGCTTAATGGTCAGTATATTAGATCAACAGCATTTGATAACTTTTTGAAAGATGCATTAACTAAGCTTGAAGAGGACCTAAATAGGACACTGTTTCCTGAAGAGATAGAAAGATTAAATAAAATACTTCCTTCAGTTCAAGAAAGAGTCGAGACTATGAATGACTTGCAAGCTCAAGTTTTATTTTTACTTGATGAACCTTTTTTAATTAATCAAGACGAGTGGGATACTGTAAATTCAGAAGAAGCTCAAAAGTATTTAAATACTATAAGAAAACAATTCATCGATTTAGAAGAATTTAATTTGGAAAATATCGAATCTGTAATGAGAACTGCTTTGGAAGAATTAGAAATTAAAACTAAAGTGGGATTCCAATCTACACGTGTAGCAATTACCGGTACAAAAATTAGTCCTCCGCTATTTGAATCAATATTTGCATTGGGTAAAGAGACTTGCATTGCAAGATTGGCAGAAAGTATCGAAAAATTAACAAACTAATAATTAAAATACTTTATTCTTAATATTTATACGGCCCCGTCGTCCAGAGGCCTAGGACGCTGGGTTTTCAACCCAGAAACGCCGGTTCGAATCCGGTCGGGGCTGCTATCTTTCGGGGATGGTGTAATTGGCAACACAATGGGTTCTGGTCCCATCGTTGAGGGTTCAAGTCCTTCTCCCCGAGCAGAGGCCCCGTCGTCCAGAGGCCTAGGACGCTGCCCTCTCAAGGCAGAAACGCCGGTTCAAATCCGGTCGGGGCTGCTAAGCATTTAGCTTTCTAAACCATCTTGGTTGATTTTGTATAAATTTTTTATAATCTTCTTCATCATCAAGTTCAAAAGTAAATTCAGTACTAAAAATCTGTTTATAGGCATATTTTTTATCTATTAGATATTCAATATGTTTATTAAAACTATTTTTTCCAAAAAGAAATTTGTTAAAACTTACAGTTCCAGCAATAAACGGACTTCCATTATCTTTACTTTGAGCTATTAGTATTTCATTTTCATTTATTTCTGCACTAATTGTATTTGCAAAGTGTTTTGTCATATACGGTAAATCTGCGTGGCAAATAATCCATCCATCATAGTTACTAAATAATTTTGAAAATTCAATTACTTCTTTGTTTAAACCAGAAGAGTTACATTTAAAAATTTTAACATTTAAATTCTTTGCTAAAATTTCTACTTCATTATCTGTTGATATTAAAAATATTTCATGGTCATTATTTTTAAAAGACTGAACAATATTTCGTATTAATTCCTTCTGAGTATGTATTCTTTCATCTTGTGTGAGAACTTCAGACAATCTAGACATAGGGTTTTCAAGGTTTTTTATTGGAATTCCTATGATTTTTTTTCTATTCATATACTTAAATTTGTTATACCATGCTATTAAAGTATTTAATCAATATGGATAGAAAAACAAAAATAATTGCAACTGTAGGGCCAAGCCTTTCAAGTCAAGCGAAAATTAACAGCATTATAGATTCTGGAGTAAATGTTCTAAGAATCAATTTCTCTCATGGAACACTAGAAGACCATGAAAATGTAATTAAATGGGCACGCAACTCCAAAAAACAAGTTGCAGTAATGCAAGACATTCAAGGACCCAAAATAAGAACTGGCAAATCTTCTGACAACACTATATTAGAAAAAAGTAAAAATATAGATTTAACTAATAAAGCTATAGAGTCGAATAAAGAGACTGTGTTTATTGATTATGAAAATTTATTAAGAGATGTAAACGTTGATGATAGGGTATTCATTGATGATGGTCAGATAGTTTTAAAAATAGTAAAAAAGAAAAAAGATAAATTAACTGCACTTATTCTTATAGGAGGAGAGCTTAGAGACAATCAAGGTGTTGCGTTTCCAGACTCAAACCTTTCTGTCTCAGCAATAACTGAAAAAGATAAAGAACATCTTGAGTTTGGTACAAAACACGATGTAGATTTTGTTGCTGTTTCATTTGTTAGGAACGCTGGTGATATAAATACAGTAAGAGATCTAATTCCTAATGATATTAAAGTAATTGCAAAAATCGAATTAAAAGCTGCACTAGATAACATCGAAGAAATTTTAGATGTAGCAGATGGAGTAATGGTAGCTAGGGGAGATTTAGGAGTTCAACTTCCTTTGGAACAAGTGCCATTTGTGCAAAAACAAATATTAGATGCTGCAAACAAGAAAGGAAAGATATCAATAACAGCAACGGAGATGTTGCAGTCGATGAAATCTTCGTACAGACCGACAAGAGCGGAAGTTACTGATATTACCAATGCAATCCTAGAAGGTTCAGATGCCGTAATGTTATCTGCAGAAACATCTATAGGAGATAATCCGAATAGAGTTGTAGAAGTTATGTCATTAATTTGTAGTGAAACTGATTCAAAGAATGACACTTCTTCACTACTTTCAAAAGAGAATACTTCAGAAGACTCAATTACAACTACACTTGCAAGAGCAGCAGTCCAAGTGGCAAACGAAATAGAAGCAAAAGCCATAGTTGCTTTTACTGAAACTGGTAGAACTCCGTTATTAATTTCAAATTTTAGACCACAAGCAGAAATTATTACATTTTCAACTAAGAACAAAACCTTGAATCAAATGAATTTACTTTGGGGTGTAGTTCAATATCCAATGGAACGAAAAGAGCATTTTTCTGAGATGTTGAAATCAGCGAATGACTTTTTAATTACTGAAAAAAAATACAGTAAAGATGATAAAGTAGTGGTTGTTGCTGGAACACCACCAAATGTTGAGGCTGCTACGAATTTGATACGAGTACTTAGAATTGGAGAACTGTAATGGGTCAACTTATTGAGGTTAAAACTACAAAGTTAAATAAAACAATAATTTTTGATCTTAATAGATCTGTTTCTGGCCAGGAAGGGATGACATTTCATAACATTTCTGAAGCATCATTAATTCCTGATGTAAGCGGGCAACTGGCTCTTAAATTATTTCAAGAAACCAATGATATAGATACAATATTTATTCAATCAAATATAGTAACAGTAAATTTTAATAGAAATTTAGGTGCTGATACATCTGGAGTAGAAAAAACACTTGAAAACTTTTTTGTTTTTTACGGCGAGGAAGAATGAAAGTTGGAGTAACTGGAGCATCTGGATTTATTGGAAGGCGTTTAGTTAAAGCATTAAATGATTCTGAACATGAAGTATACAAATTTGTAAGAAGAGAGCCTAAGGATGATAATGAAATTTACTGGAAGCCATCAAAACAAGATATAGATCAAGAAAAATTTGAAACTTTAGATGCAATTATTCACCTTGCTGGAGAAAGCATTGCACCGAAAGATATACTTGGATTTTTACCACTAGCAGGAGGCCGTTGGAGCAAGGAGCGAAAATCAAGAATTTACTGGTCTAGAAAATGGGCATCAGAAACATTTATACAAGCATTTAAAACTTCAGAAAATCATCCAAATATTTTTATAACTGCCTCTGGTAATGATGTGTACGGAGACCATGGTGATGAGGTTGTTACTGAAGATACTCCTTACAATAGGGGACAATATTTACAGCTTGTAGTCGAAGAAGCATGGGAAGGACCTTTAGAAGAAATAAAAAAACTAGATGTCAGAGTTGTTAAGTGTCGCGCTGGAATTGTTTTAGGCAAAGGAAATGTTGCAACTCAAATTTTTACACTTATTTCTAAACTCAACCTATCTGGACCAATTGGTAAAGGAGATCAATACTTTTCTTGGGTTTCCGTACAAGATCTCGTATCTGCTTATATTTTTTGTTTAGAAAATTCAAATATTAATGGACCTGTAAATTGCACAGCACCAGAGCCATTGCAACAAAAGGAATTTTCAAGAATAATTGCAAAAATAATGAATAAAAAGTTCTTCGCTCCTCCATTACCTCCAGTAATTATGCAGTTAGCCGTTGGATGGGAACTTGGTGAGCAGCTAGGATTAAATAGTATAAGAGCAATACCAAAAAAACTGCTCAAAGAAGGGTTTGAATTTCAAAATACTAAATTGGAAAGTATGAAAGCAGAATTTACAAATGAGTAACTACGAAGACAGAATGGCTGAGAAATATAATTTTCTTAAAAAAGACAAGTCAGAAATAAATAGTCAAAAAGAAGAAGCCACTACTGATGATAAAATTACCAGTGAAGAGAGTGTTGATGAAATCCAAGAAAGTGACAGCCTTTTGGTTCCACTGGATGCATGGAATACTGTCCTAAATCAATTAGGTAATTTACATGAGTCTAGCCAATTAATGGCAGAAGCTAGAGAAAGAGCAGCTAAAGCCGAAGCTGAAGCAGATTTTCTTAGAGAAAAACTTAAAAATACAAGACAACAACTAGATGAGGTTCAAAAGAAAAAAAGATTTTTCTTCTTTTAATTTTTAACTTTATCCGAAACCCCGTGAATTATGTAATAGGAGATTGCTAGTAGTAAGATTAGGGAACCCATTGCAACATTCCTTCCTAGACCCAAACTATTGACTATTAGTCCCCAAAGTATTGGTCCAAGAATAGTTGCAAACCTTCCAACAGTTGAATATAAGCCATAGAATTCTCCGAGATGTTTTTCAGGTGAAAGTCTGGTCATAAATACTCTATCAACTGCAAATATACCGCCAATATTGAAACCTCCTAAAACACCAGTAACATATATTAACCATAATTGATCAAACTCAGTTGCAATTATTGCGAGAGAGAGTGAAATCATCCAGCAAAAAATACTAATTAAAATTAGTTTTCTTGGACCATACAAATCAGCAGCTTTTCCAAAAATATAACCACCAATTATTGATACAACAATAGCAAGTGCCAATATACTTTGACTATCAGCCGGAGTTAATCCAACCTCTTCAACTAGATAAACAGCTAATAAACCACTAATAAGAGTATTAATTGCATCTGCATAAAAAAATCTACCAACTAAAAATCTTGTCAAACCCTCATATTGCCTTGAGTGTTTCCATGAATTAATTACTACAGTTATAGAATTTAGAATGTTTATTTTTATTTTTTTATCTGAAGTAATTTTCTCTTCAATAAAA
>Ga0115011_10000986_pt1 | contig 21130 bp, 28 predicted proteins | sample TroAtlMetagenome_2_FD_88705 | JGI IMG/M metagenome (GOLD analysis project Ga0115011, IMG submission 88705) | Marine eukaryotic phytoplankton communities from Atlantic Ocean - Tropical Atlantic ANT8 Metagenome | ecosystem: Environmental > Aquatic > Marine > Oceanic | place: Tropical Atlantic...
CATCACCAGATAATCTCAAACTCAATACTGCTAACCCCTCACACAAACCGCCTTTCATGGATCGGTTTGCCTGAGCGATCAACTGTAAAATCACAGGGAACGGGGTGCACTGGTTATCAACTACTGACTGGCAGGCTTGCTCATCGCCATACATTCTGCGAGCCATGTTTACTGTCAGGTCTGCTGGAGGTTCTCCTCCTCCGAAGTTCTCAAAAGAAAAAGCATCGTTACCGGGAGTGAAAGGTATCTCCCACTGTTCAGTAGGTAAACCTAAATCTAAAGTCGTTGCTTGGACAGGTTGAGTTACCTGTGGTTCTTCAGTTTTCGCCTTCCCTGAACAGGCAGCCCCTAGTAATGAGAGGATGAGGATTCCCGCCAAGGCCCTCATGGTTAACGTCTTCGGCGTTTTTGATAAATATAAAGAAGGGCGATAAATAACATAACGCCACCAGCAATAAGTATCAGAGTTATCGAACCTGAAGTTGTCGATGGGTCGAGACTAAAGTTTTTAGTCCCCCCTCCTAATAGGTCATTCCCAACTTGTAGTTCTGCTACTGCTTCTTCTAGTTGCGTTACTTGATCTTGTAAGGCTGCTTCTTCTGCGCTTGATTCCCATAAGAAACCGAATGCTCCAGTTATCGCTGCCGGTAACCCCAGTATGTAAGCGATGTTGTCTTTGATTTTGTCAACGATCCCTACAGCGGAGTCTGTTTTTTCTTTTATACCTTTTGAAGGCGTGTCGCCTCCTGTTGTAAGCATTGCTTCTTGTAAATGATGTAACGCTTTACCTAAATGTTCTGATTCGCTCATGATCCCTCCAAATCCGCAACTCTTGTTGTTAATTCTTGAACTGCCTCAACGAGAACAGCCGTTAAAGAAGGGTAATCTAAAAGATAAGCACGACACCAACCATTTTCTAACGGTACAGCAGCATCATCTTTCATCACAGCGTTAGGGACAATATCCATAACTTCCTGAGCGACAAACCCATACTTTTTACCACCTAATGTTTTCGGATCTTCAACCTCTAAACTGCTGTTAACAGTATTGAAAGTACGACCTCTCATGTTGTTAACCATCGCTAAAGCGCCAGTGATATCTTCAATGTTTGTTTTACGTCGCTCATCTGACGTATTGTAATTGCTTCCATCAATCGTAAGATCAACAGTAAAATCAGCCCCAGAACCACTTGGGTAAGATGCCCAAGATTGATTTGAACCATGTATGCGAAACGTAGATTGAGAAGCCGAAGTAGAACCTGCTGCGTTTGAATTTAATACAGTGATCCCAGGTTGCCCCATCCAGTTTCTATCTAGGAAAACACCAGCAGCGGCGAAACCGACAGCGCCATACTCTGTGTCGGAATCCCCTGTAGAATCATGTAGGTCAGAACCTAAACTAACTTTCATGCACTCGTTTGTGCCATTTACTTTGACAGAAACTACCCCATCAGAAGCAATGCGCATACGTTCAGAATCGTTAGAGATAAAACGGACATCATGCGCTGAACTAGTTCCAAACAATGCAGTATTAGAACTATCAGAACCTATATAAGTAGTAGCCGTACCATTTAACGATCTAATATAAGCAGCCCCAGATGATGCAACGACATCTAATCTGTTTGCTGACTCATCCCATAAAAGATGAGAACCAGCAGCGGCACCAAAGAACTTAACATCATGCCCAGTATCGTCAACCCCGACAGTCAGTGTTCCAACCATTGAAGTGTTGCCAGTTACGTCAAGCGAGCCAGTGACATCAAGTTGGTCTGCGGACTCATCCCACTCCATGTATTTTCCAGAAGTAGCGCCAAAGAATTTAACATCATGCCCAGTGTCATCAACGCCAACTGTTAAAGTAGATTTCAATACAGCGGCAGAGCCGTCATAAGTAAAGTTTGCTGACGAAGCGAATGCACCCGAAGAAGCATACTGAACCTGACCAGTAGCCCCAGCCGCCGCAGCAGAAGAAGCCCCAATCTCAACCCACTGATTACTAGACCCATCAGCATAATAAACGAAAGTTTTACCAGTATCGCTTTCATACCAAAGATCACCAGCAGAAGGACCTGCTGGGGCAGTATCAGAAATAGATATACTCGCACCACCACCAGCGGCATTGATTCTGTCATCAATGGCTGCGCTAGTCATCAAGGAAGTGTCATTGTCGGCAAACGACTCACCAGAAGTTTGCACCGCTGTGATACCAACTGAATCAATCGTAACCGTACCAGACACGGTAAGAGCGCTAAGAGTGCCAACGCTTGTAAGCGAAGAAGTAACAACTGTAGATTTTAACTCTGTGCCAGTTAAGGTTCCTGCAGCAGCAGTAACCGTAATGGGACCAGTACCATCAAAATCAACGCCATTAATCGCCCTAGCAGTCGCTAACGCAGTAGCGGTAGCGGCATTTCCTGTAGTAGAGCCAGATGAACCGCTTACATTTCCTGTCACGTTTCCAGTTACATTACCAGTAACAGAAGTAGTAGTTAAAACACCTGAACTAGGGTTGTACGACAACCCAGTGTCAGTTTCTATTCCCTGAGAACCTGTCGCACCGTCCACAAAAGTAAGATAAACGGTTTCATCAGTACTGTTATTGGCTGTAGCAGTTACGTTAGTCGCAGTTGCGGCAGTAGTAGAAGTAGTAGCGTTACCAGATGTGTCTTGGTTACCAGTTGTATTTACACCTGCCAAATTTATGTTTGCCGTACCATCAAAACTAACTCCGCCTATAGTCCTTGCAGTTTCCAAAGCAGTTGCTGTAGCCGCATTCCCAGTTGTTGAGCCAGAAGAACCAGAAGCGTTACCAGTGACATTTCCTGTAAGGTTTCCTGTCACGGAAGTAGTTGTCAACACGCCGCTACTTGGGTTGTACGACAACCCAGTGTCAGTTTCTATACCCTGCGAACCAGTTGCTCCGTCTACAAAAGTCAGGTAAACAGTTTCATCAGTAGAGTTGTTAGCAGTTGCTGTGACATTAGTGGCCGTAGTTGCAGTGGTAGCAGTAGTTGCATTACCTGAAGTGTTTTGATTACCAGCAGTGTTGACACCTGCTAAATCTATATTGCCTGTGCCATCAAAACTTACACCACCTATGGTCCTTGCAGTCTGCAATGCGGTTGCAGTTGCAGCGTTCCCTGTAGTTGACCCTGAAGATCCAGAAGTATTACCAGTAACGTTACCAGTCAAGTTTCCAGTTACAGAAGTTGTAGTGAGTACTCCAGAACTAGGGTTGTAACTAAGTCCAGTATCTGTTTCGATACCCTGTGTTCCTGTGGCTCCATCCACAAACGTCAAGTAAACAGTCTCATCAGTCGAATTGTTAGCAGTAGCCGTTACGTTAGTTGCTTCAGTTGCTGTAGCAGCATTACCTGTAGTAGACCCTGATGAGCCAGAAGTATTACCTGTTACATTTCCAGTCAAGTTACCTGTAACTGAAGTAGTGGTAAGAACTCCAGAACTAGGATTGTAATTTAACCCTGTGTCAGTCTCAACCCCTTGAGAACCAGTGGCACCATCTACAAACGTTAAATAAACTGTTTCGTCTGTACTGTCATTTGCGGTAGCAGTAACATTGGTAGCGGTTGTTGCAGTAGTTGCAGTTGCCGCATTACCAGTGATATTGCTATCTAAATAAGCAATAGTGCCTGAACCATCAGGTATTGTGACTGTCCGATCTGCAGTCGGATCAGTTACAGCGACAGTCGTTTCATAGTCATCAGCAGTTGCGCCTTCAAAAATTAAAGGGCTTGCTGCCGAAAATGTTGCAGAAGTTAACGAAATCGCTGAATCAAGATTCAAAGTTACAGTTGTAGCAGAACCCCCACCATTAAGATTAGTTCCAGCAGTAACAGTTTGAACTACACCGCCTGCACCTGCAGGACCAGTGGCCCCAGTGTCACCTTTTGACGCTAACGTTTGCCAATACGCACTTTCAGCAGGCGTGTTCCCTGTCGTAGATTGCCTAGCCACATAGGAAGATCCATTATATGTAACGACATCCCCTGTGGTGTACGCTGTCGAGGCATTGTAAGTTCCCTCATAGTCAGGTGCGCCAGATATAGCAACTGTGACTGTTGGAGATAAGTTCTTAGTGAACTGCAGGTCAGCCATCGGCTAACCCTCTAGCGTTGCAAGTCTTTGACGAACAGATTTTAACTCAGCGACAACTACAGAAATTATGTCGCGTTCACGCCAGTTAGCAGCAACAAAAGACCCATCTTTTACAGTAAATGTTGCAAGATTTCCGTCAACCAATTCTCCAACATCTTCAGCAATAAAACCATAATTTATTTGTTGTTCACGAAACACTTTTTCTTCAGCAGTTTCTTCGCTTACTGCTTTAGCAACAAACGTTACAGGTTCTAAAGCATCTATTATTGTTCCGCTACCAGAAACTGATTGTATGTTTTCTTTATGCGCACGCTGAGAAGAAGAAATAGCGAGAGTGCCTAAAGTATCATGTCTATAAACAGTAGAATAATCAGATAAAGATGCTGTAGCGAGATACGCTGTTGCTATAGTTCCTCCAGCGCCTGTAGAACCAGTACCATTAGTAGAAATCATCGCAGGAAGCCCACCAGAAGATAAACCTATTTGGTCTGTATCGTGATCGTAAAAACCAGAATCACTGGTTGAGCCGTTAAATCCTAATGTTGGAGCGCCAACAGACCCATCAGCGATAACTAAACTAGTCAAAGTACCGACACTTGTAATAGCAGATTGAGCGGCTGTGGTAACAGTTCCAGCGGTAGTAGCAGTAGCGGCATTACCAGTGCAAGACCCAGAGGACCCAGAAGTATTACCAGTAACATTACCAGTAACATTACCAGTGACATTACCAGTAATATTTCCAGTTACATTTCCAGTTACATTTCCAGTCAGGTTCCCAGTAACTTGAGTAGTCGTCAAAACACCTGAACTTGGATTATATGAAAGCCCAGTATCAGTTTCAATACCTTGCGTACCTGTAGCACCATCTACGAAAGTTAAATACACTGTTTCATCAGTAGAATCATTTGCAACAGCAGTAACATTGGTAGCCTCAGTAGCAGTGGAAGCGTTGCCAGTCAAAGGACCAGAAAACGCCCCAGCAGTAACCGTGTCAGCGACAGTCACATTACCATCAGCAACATCCAAAGCCGTCTGGCCATCAGTACCAGTAATAGTTAACTTTTCAGCCGAAGAATCCCAAACAAAAGAATCACCAGCAGTATCAGAATAAAACGTAACATCCTCACCAGCGCCATCACTACCAACAGTTAAAGTACCATCACCAATAACAACATTTCCATCGGTCACATCAAGAGCGGTGGAACCGTTAGTGCCTTCAATAATTAACTTGTTTGTGTCAGCGTCCCATTCAAGGTAATCACCTGATGTGTCACCAAAAAGTTTTACATCGTGTCCTGTGCCATCTACACCAACTGTCAAAGTTTGTGTGATGATCACAGCGCCTGTCACCGTGCCGCCTGTCAATTGTAAAACCCCAGGACTTGAATTTACGAATGACTCAATGTCGTCAAAATTTGTATTCATTTGGGATGCAATTATTGTAGATCCCGAAGAAAAAGAATTTGTTACTGCTAGTGTTGCCATGCGCTACCTTAAACGTCTAGGGGTGTAAGTAAATGCTAAAGCATTCACTTCCCATGCCTTGTTTTCCGACCTTGGACCTTCAATCTTCATACTTATTGCCTGCGCTGTCCCGATTGTAGGTAATCTTTTCACATCAGTTATTGTCCCAGAGTCCCTAGCAGCCCATTTAGCAACATAACTAGAACTATCGTCATCATCATCCCATTTAGCCGTATTCCACACAGAAGTAGAATCACGACCATCAATTACCACATCAAACGTCTTATAGGCTTCTGCTTTATCAAAATCACGGTAAACAGAAACGCCTAAAGTAATACTTGATTTAGCCAAAGTAATCATTCGGGGCTTACCCCAACGCTTTTTAACAACAGGATTTTTGGTAGCAATCCAAGGAGTAACAAAATGAGAATCAATATGGATATCAGTAGTCGCATACCTGTCAACAACCCTTGTAATGTCAGAATCCAAATATATAACTCTTCCAGTATTAGCCACACACCCTGAAGTCATATAAGGAGTAGAATTTGGAGGATTATACGCATACAGAGGGCCAGAGTCTATGTCGTGCATAGTCCAAGCGCCCCCTATTGAGGGGTCAAACACAAAAACTCTACGAGTTGTCACTCCAGCGTCAGTCCAGTCAACAGACACATATAAACGGTTGTTGCCCCACGCTAACTGCGGTGGATTAGAAAAGGTTATACGTCCATCATCAATAGCAGGTTTCAACTTTTCAAAAAGCCATTGGAACTTTTCGCCATCATATAAATAAACGCCTTCTTCAGCATGCCAAGTAAACACCCCATAAGGTGTAGAAACAGGGCTTGATAAATCTACTGAACCGACAGAATTAGAAAGTTGTATAACTTGAAAAGAATCAGAGTCAAAACCAAGCAAAGCATAAGTGCTGTTGTTTTTAAATATGACAAGCCGATCACCATGAGCAACCAAACCTGTTATCCAACCGCCTTGCTCGCCCTTGTCTATATCCACATAATCTGATGCAGCCCATTTCTCTGCATCGTTAAGATTCGACCAACGTAAGCGATACTTTTCACCGTAAATTTTACCGCACCATACAAAATTGTTCCAAGCGGCTATATATTGCGCTTTGGGCATTTGCCCAGCAGCGCCAGTCATATTTGTTCCTAAATCCGCATCAGTGCTTCCATCCCATTTAAAAGAAACCTGATCGTAGGAAACACCATAAGCGACATTATTGAAAGTAGTTCCATACACTCTTGAACCATCAGTCCTGTTCGTTATATTAGTAAACTCGGTAAAGTTTCCACTAGCAGACTGACCGACTTTAGTTCCATAATTTACCATTAACTGATTTGTGCCTCCATCAGTATGAAAACCCCAAATCCCTTTAACGTCAGCACTTAAAGCAGTATCGTTACGACGGTCAACACCTTGTCGCATCGCTACACCACCACGAGGGTCAACAGTAACATTTAACATGTCGGGAGATTCATTTTCAGCAAGATCAAACTGATCTGCTCTGAAATTCAAACCGCCTGAAAACGACTCCATTGTCGCTAACTTGAAGTCGCGTTTAGACATAATGATTTACCAAATAACCCCACCAGTATTTGCATAACGTAAAGATCCAAAGCCTGCAAGGTACCGAGTAGAAGAACGAGAATTAGCGATAATTGGTTGAGGGGCAGGCATGTCAGCGTATCTGCGGCCAACATTGTCTAGTTCGATTTGGAATTGTTGCATGTATTGACTAGCCATTAAAGGATCTTCTTGCTGTAAATAGGCTTTTGCTAACCCATACGTTGTCAAAACAGGGTGGAAAGCATCAGGAAGATCAGGTTCAGTAGAATCTGTAGTTCCATCACCAAACGCTGTAGCGTTACGGACAGCGCGTACATGCACGGTATAAGCGAAATCTGGAGAAGGATAAAAGCGTACCGTTTCGTTCCAGAAACTCCATTCCCAAGGTTCGCTTGACGATAAAACGTCTAGAGGATAATCGGCATCCGCTGCGTCATTACCGACATATTGTAAAACATGATCGTCGGTACGCATAGAAATTATTTCCCTCAATCCTTGCGTAACCGAAGCACCAATTGTGGCCAAAGTATAATCTTTGGTGCCAGCAACTGTATTAAAAGTAGTCAGAGTCTCGAAAAAAGGCCAGCGTTTTTCGCTGAAAACAATAGTGTCAAATCCTTGTCCGAGCATATTGTTTAAAACTGTGTCAGAAACATCAGTCGAATCAATATCTATAACGGATCGGATCTGATCACGCATTTGTTTTATTGTCATTCCCATTAAGAATTAGCCTTTTCTGCTTGTCGAGTATGTCCGACACAAAGATCAGACCCGCGAATAGGGCGTGCTTTACACACAGCCCCATCGCGGGTTAAGGAGGAACAAGAGTCAACATCTGATGGGTTAACCCAATCAGCATATTCTGTTACACCAGCAACAGGGCGCGCATTCTTAGATTGAGCGCCGACACGAGAGGCTGGAGGTTGCCCATTCGTACCTGCTAAATACGCTCCTGATTTAGATGCTATTGAATATCTTGACATACTTCTCCTTGTTCAAATTAGTGGGGTGACATGCTGTCACCCCACCAATTTAGTCTGTTAGACCGTAAAGCATTCCCTGACGAGAACGGTTACTTACAGTCAAGTTTCCGTAACTCAAGATTTGCGCATAGCGTGCATCTTGGTTAGTTGGACGTACAAACGGAGTTGGTTTAAACCAAACATCGCTGTGTGCAACTAGACGGATATATTTAGTGTTCAAGAAGAACATTTTGCCAGCCAGATCCGTGTGTGAATCAAAGGTGCATGGAGCGCCCTTGAACAGAAGGTTCTGGAATCCAGCATCAGCCACAGTAGCGTCAGTGTAACGCAGTTGTGGTTGAAGAAGTGATTCATACTTCTCATATTCATCTTGATCGCTGATAATAATGGTTGGTTGATCGTTACCAACTGAAACGGTGTTATACATTGTTGCCATAGCAGCAATAGTAAGCGCACCACCTTGGTTGGTAAGAGTTGATCTCCACCATGAGTTATCAGAATCAGTAGCATCGATTCCACCAATAGCGCTACCTGAGTCATTGCCAGTTCCAACTAGGGCATTCATGCCTAACCAGTCTTTACCGCCGTTTCCTGCACCATTTGCCCAGAACATTGAGTTCATGTTTTCAATGATGGTTTCTTCGGCCTGCATGATTTTACCTTCAAGCAGGTCAATGATTTCGGCTTCGCCGTTGTTCTTTGCTTCTTCAATACCGTTGATCGTTACAGTGGCAGCATACTGTTTCCAGTCATACTCAGCGGCAGTTATGCCAGCCTGAGCATCTGTAGAAATAGTATCTGATCCACTATAGGAAGCAGCGGTGCTGTTTGTTCCATAGATGATAGGTACAACTATTTTCGCACCGCCACCAACGCGCCGAATGGTTTGTCCATTTGTTAGCGCATAAAACAGTGGGCGAGCAGAAAATACGTTGTCTGTCAACTTAGGAATGTAGTTTTTCAACGTAGTTGATAATATTGCATCAAAATCGCTATTTCCAGCGGCCATGTTGAATTACCTTTCCATGTAGTAGTTAATAGTTAATTTTCTTCAATAGCCAGCCGATATGCATCTTGGATGGACGAAACTGCACGAGCAGCACGTTCAACATTTCCCGAAGTAGATCCGCCTGTAGTCGAATCGACTACGTTTGCTGCACGCTTCTCTTCAACAATGTCAGCAGTTCGAGCCTTATCTTGCATAGTTTCATAAGTCATATGCGTGTATGCAGCCTCTAAATTGCCTATATTGTTGCGAAGAGCATGCGCGTACAAATCTTGTTCGCTAATGTCTGCACCGTACTTTTCGCGCAGTCCTTGCACATCCTTTTGCAAATTCTGCTGTCTTGTCGCTCGTTCTTGTTGTTCAATGGATTGTTCAATTCGTCGCAAGCGTACTTCTTCTGGGTCCAAATCTTCAAGTGCTTCCACTTCAGTGTTTTGACTGCCCACCGATGCAACTCCAAAAGCGTCAGACAATGCTGAAATAGCGCCTTGTGGATCTGCCTCTAATGCTTGAACTATTGCCTCACCTTGAGCCAATCTCTCGCGTTCGGATGCCAATTCTTGCGTTTTACGTGTGTAATCTGCTTGTCTTTGGTATCCATTTTGAAGTTCCTCTAAACTCACCATTTGTTCTTCACCATCTACTTTGATGGCGTAGTTATGTGTGTCTGAATTTCCTTCATTTGAAATTTCTGGATTGCTGGTGTCCAGTTCCATAGTTTCTGTTTCCATGGGAATCCTTTCGGTTGTTCCTAATATTTAATTAAAAGTGTCCCAAAATCAAAGGTTTGGAAGATCCATACCCATTTGACCTTGCAACTGTGCCAACAACTCAGGTGGAACACCACCTGTAGCCTCAAACGCTCCACCTGCAGGCGGAGGTCCACCCATAGGTCCAGCCATAGGAGGCGGTCCCATACCTGCTTCTGGCGGCATAGCGCCTTCAGGTGGCATGGGCTGTTGTTGAACTATAAATTTTTCAGGATTTTTAACCCCGAAACCGAACGAAAGCACGTATCTTGCGAGTTCTGCAGGATCAATTACTGTTCCCACAAGAGGTGCGACTGCGTTCATTAAAGAAATTGCTTCCTGACGGCGACCAGTTTCGTTCATAGGCTGCGTAGAGCCGCCTTCAACCGAAAAATCGTATTCGCCTAAAATATCATCGCGTGTGTATGCGACAAAGAATTGTTGATCATCTTTTCCAGTGATACGGACCATTTGGTCACGAGTCATGTATTGCTGAAGAAGTTGAACAACACGCCTAGCGACATCACCTATGCAGATTTCTACCATCGCTAATTTGTCAGAAGCCCTAGCGTTACCAGCATCTGAGACTATTGCAGCCTCAGTTGCTGTACGACGTATTTCAGGCATTTGACCACGAGCATATTCAGATACACCGCTTACAGTGTTTACATCGTTTTCGATAATTGAAGAATGATTATACATTTCAGGAGCCAAAGGAACTTGGGGAAGCGGTACCACCACTTCGCCAAGAGGCCGATTTTCGTCTACAACTGGCACGAACCTTCCATCTTGATCAGATTCAAGCGCTTCGCGGCCTTCAGGTCCAAAAGACCTCTCGTGGTAAAGGTATTTACGTGCATACCGTTTACGATGGTTAACCATCTGAGAACGAGTCTTGTTTAATTCTTCTTGTAAGGACTCAATTGCTTCCAAGTCTCCCATTGGGTAGAAAGTATCTGGAATGTCATAGTTTCTTATCATCACAAATGGATGTCCAAAATCGTATGGCATAGGAGTCGGATCTAACAGATAGTCGTCTGAACTTTCAGCACAAACAGAAATAGTTCCTTCTTCTAAATCGTAGTATTCGTATAAAGTGACACGTTCTACAAGGTCCGAATATTGATCTCTTTCATCATCGTTTTCCCAACGAACCTTCAACCCAGAGTCTGCTTCAAGGTTCATTCGCACACCCCTGCGGAACCTTTTGTCTTTTTTAACCTCTTCTAAAGGCCTTACAATTCGTTGCGCTATCCATTTAGCATCTTCCATGCATGTTGCTTCAGGGTCTATGAACATGTCGAAAGGAGATATCCGTTCAACAAATGGTTGATCTTCAACGATTTCCATTGTTGTAGAAGGTATCGAATCAACTAATTCTTGATCAGTTGGTAACTCTCCAGCCAGTTCAGGGTTGCTGTATCCAAAAGCAGCAACCTCTGCTTGAGCGTCAACAAGTTGACTATCTTTTTCGTAATCAGAAACCATTCGTTCCTGTTCAACGAACTTCCAGCCAACCTTCAACCAGCCGTGCCCTATAATGAGGAAATCTTTTACAGAACGACGAAACGGTTTTCTAAAATCGTGATGTCGCCACATGTAATTAACAATAGATTCGACAAAAATAGCACGATCAGCATCCTCGGCTGTATTAGGTGTAACAGTAATTTTTGGATGGTTTACCGCAACAGAAGGACTAATCACATTAACAGTAGAAAACGCTAAGTTGACTGAAATGCGATCATCGCCATCAACCTGTTCACTAAAGTAAGTTTTGCCACGATAAAGATCTATCATGCGATGCCATTTAACGTCATAACCTTCGTCATGACGCCAACGCTTCGCTAAATCAAGACGTTCTTTAGCGGTAGTGTACTTATCTGCTTTGGACTTTTTAGCCATCTCACACCCAACGTCGCCCGACATAGACAGGATCTCTGCCTTGTGCCTTAGCGTCGCTAATAACTTTCTGTTCTCGTTCCTTCATTGTCATATGTTGTTCTTCGGGTGGCAACAGGGAGCGTTCACCGCTGCCTGTTACAACCCTTAAACCAAGTAACTTCTGCCTCCACTCCCAAAGATCTTCTAACTCTTCGTCTGGAACAGCACCACGCAGTTCCTTGACGTAAGCGTAAAATTCTTCTTTTGAAGCGTCAGCAGGAAGAATCAACGTACAGAAGAATTAGGTTGCTTAGAAGATGGTTCTACTTTGCCACCAAGACCATGCTGGTTTTTAGGTGTTTGACGAGGCATTGTTCCACTGGCTTTATCGCCTTTGTGAGCCTTGTCAGTTCCACCGCTTCCAACAGTAGACTTTTGCGATCCACCTGGGCGCGCAGGCCCATTAGAAAGCATTGAGGTTTTGCCCAAAATAGGTTTTGCGCCAGCCCCAACATCGTTATATTTAGCCATTCGACCAATTGCCACAGGAAACTCCTTTGTTAGTTGTCCTAAAAGTATGTCACACTGTCCCACGCGACAAGTGAGAACCGATTGTATCATCAGTTCGTGTGCCATTAGGTAATTGCCTCATCCACCAATTAAACGTACCAGTATCATCGACATTCTGCACGTATTCAGGAACATAAGCGTATTTTCTCATCTGGTTCGCTAACGCTAACGACATCACACGGTCATCGTAAGGGGAACCATTCATAGACCCACGATCATTGCGCACAAACGTGCGCAACTCAGCGACAGTTGATTCACAATGCAAAATCAACTCATCGTTTTTCAACGCTCTAGCCAAATCATCAATCATCAACGGTTTAGAAGTACGAGTAGTTTTCCACCCATACTCTTGAGAAATCCTTTCATTAGATTGATTCAACGACCTGCGACGATACAAATTAGGATAACCCAATTGCCTAAGAACAGTAATCGTTGTCAAACCATGATTGTTTGCCTCCACACAACAAAGAGCATTACCATACCAAATCCCTAAATTATATACTTCATGCGCCAACTCGTCAGGCGGTATACGGCCATGCCATATAGCGACCTGACGGCCTTCCTTGACATCTATAACCTGTATACAAGAATAATCGCCATGCCCTAAACCTTCAGCAGTATCAACACCTAAAACATACCCTGAGTAACGTTCAGGTTTCTCCCATACAGTTAAACTCATGTTCTAAACTCTAAGACGTTCGGTTGAAGTACGTGGAGATATCCCTCCACGCCCTGTCGAAAATGCACAGACATACCATTAAGAACGTCAAGATCAAAGACAGGATTCCCAGAACGAACAAATGCCTCTTCGGGATCGGTTGGGTACTCTTGAGCGAGTTGCCAAGGCAACATCGAATCCTTTTTACCTTCATACCAAGAATTATCCCTATCTTCCGAAGCCGACCAAGGAAAAAACATAGCATCAAACTTATTATTCCCCGTGGACGCACCATTCCATAACTGATGAAAAAAATTACCTGAACCATTAGCAGTAGATAGCCCAATAATGCGGCCACCAACATCGGCAACAGGCTCAATAGAAGCCCAAGCCTCTTCAGGGTTCGGCAAAAAAGCCCATTCATCCACCACGATGAGCGTCGCAGACTCGCCACGCGCAGGATCAGATGCCGAAGGCATCGACGTAATTTGTGAACCATTCTCAAACCCCATTCTCTGCTGATGCTCAACAACAGATTTAGGTCCACGCTCTACCAACCATTCAGGCAAATGCTTAAAACCGTATTTTGTCTTTTTTAACAAAAGCACAGATTCACGCTCTGTACGCGACAAATCAATAATGTTTTGATCATCATTAAAAAAAGCAAGCCAAAATTGGTGAGCCGCCACCAAAGTAGACCAACCAATCTGTCTAGCCTTTAACGTTAAAGAATAACGATTATTGTCCCACCGATCTAACGCTTGAGACTGCGCATCTCTCAATTCAAACAGAATGCGCCCATGAGCAGGATGAGCAATATGCCAATAATTTTGTAAAAAATATTTTTCATCACGTTGACATTTACGCCATTCTGCTTCTTGGCGCAACTCTGTTAAACGACTCATATTTATTCTTTCAAATGCTCGTAAATCTCTAAATTAGTTTCCTGAACAAAATCATTATAGTCTCCTACTTCTTGAATAATAATATGAGTTATTGGTTGAGGAGTGTGATCCTCATCACCAAACATAGTGTTAATAGCGAGCACTAGGCCGCCTACAGCGGTTAGCATCGCAGTAATAGCCGTTATTATCTTAGAAAACGACATTATTGGCACGACTCGCATGTCTCAGGGTTCTCTAAACCACACTCCAATTCGACATCAGAACCCTCAATGTCGAAATCAGCCCACTCTTCATCCATTTAGCCTCTACTTTCCTATTTCCTACATTAAAAGCACAATTCGTCCCGACAAAAAAGACTCAAGAACCGCCCTTTTTGTTATGGAAATAGTCAACAGTCACACCCACAAGATGAAGAAAAAGACTTGATAAAGAAATAATAATTGCATACCGAAGCACCTGATCTGTGAGAGTTATCAGGACCAGCCCAATCCCACCAATAGTCATAGCCAAATAAAGAATCTCTCTGGCCAATCTTTTAATCATTACGTATCCTCCTTCCTGATCTTGGAGATGGTCCAGACGTAGGACCGCTTACAGACACAGAAGGAGCAGGACGAACACGCACAGCAGAAGCCGCCGCAACCGCCGTTGTAGCCACAATGACTGTTTGCCTATCCTCTACATTGATTCGTGAACCGTCCTGAACGAACTCTCCATAAGCGACATCGGAAAACACATCAACATTTTCAGTGAACTCCTCTCTAACTTCGTCGCTAGATTCGTTGATTATCGCCACCACTTCTTCTCTAGCCTCAACAGACAACTCTTCAAAATTATCATTCTCCGTTAATGCCTCAATTTCTTCCTGAGTAACTGGTTCATCGTCAAAGATTTCTTCTAAATCTTCAACAAGTTCCTCAATTTCTTCTTCTTCTAAATCCACATCCAGAAATACTTCTTCAAGTATCTCCAATTCCTCTTCATCCAACTCTTCCAACTCTTCTTCAGTAAAAACATCTTCTAAACCAATCTCTTCGATTTCAATAAATTCTTCCTCAATAAATTCTTCCTCAAACACCTCCTCTTCAATAAACTCTTCCTCCTCTTCTTCCTCAAGCCAAGCATCTAAATCAAACTCAACAACTTCTTCTTCAATCTCGATTTCTTCAAACTCAAACCAGTCCTCAAACTCCTCAAAATCTATAAAAGTCGTAGTCGGGGGAGGCATTGTAGTCGTCGTTGTAGTAGTCGTAGAAGGTGGCAAAGGCACAACAGTCGTCGTAGTCGTAGACGTAGTAGTAGTCGTAGTTTCAGGCGGCAAAGGTAACTCAGTGGTCGTCGTAGAAGTAGTAGTAGAAGTAGTAGTAGAAGTAGTGCTAGTAGTACTAGTCGTAGTACTAGTTGTAGACGTAGTAGTTGTAGTAGACGTAGGCAAATCATCTAAAACAGCAACACCAGAAACATCCAAACTGTAAGCGCCAAACACATCCTCATAAACAGAAGCCTTCAACGTATAATCCCCAGCAGCCAAATTAGTTACAGCAATATGGGCATCCCAGCACATATTGGAACCATCATTATGTGCCGCCCCATCATCATCCTGAAACAACAAAACATCAGAATCGTCATACAAATACAAATACGGATCAGCAGCATAAGCCCCAGTGCCCTCATCACTGCCATGATCATCACAAGTCAAAGACGTAAAAGAAGTAAAAACCACATCACTAGCCACAGACAACGTAAACGAAATCTCAACACCATCAACAGAATCAACAACCAAAGAACAATCCCAGCCACCCTCCTCCTCCGCACAAGAAATAGACGAAGCAAAAACAGGAGACGCGCGAAGCGCCAAAATTATTACAGACAACAAAAGAAGCCTGCTTACAAAACGAAAAGCCCCCCCGAGCATAACCCTAAGAAACAGCCCTCAAAGTAGAAACCTCAGACTCCAAAGCATCCGCCAACTCAGAATCAGACAAAGACGCAGCATCACGATCATCCTCAACCACAAGACGACGCTTAGGAGTAAATTTATCAATATACTGCAAATACAACGCCGCAGCCTTCGTGTCGCCCTCAGCAGCGCGCTGCCAAAGAGCGTCCACTACGCTCTGAACCCTTTCAGGGTTAACATTCAATTCGGCAGCACGCCGATCCCACTCACGAATAAACCGTGGGTCGCGTTTAATGCGGCGTATAGAGTCCTCATGGATACTGTTTTGAGCAGCCCATGCTTTCTGTGTGGAAGGGCTTCTCTCTGGTCCTTGTAGGAGCCAGTCTAAAAGACCTTTCCAAGATTCGGGCATGATTTGTGTTCCAGTGTCAGGGTCAGTTTTCCATCCCTTGCCACCACCGTTTTGAGCCATAATAAATTCCTTCCAATTGTAAGCGCAGATGTCCCAATGGGACACTATATCCTATAAAGGGGTGGTACTTAGTAAACGTTCTCCTAGCCTCAAGCGTCGGAGAACGGTACTAGGTACAAAATAATATCGCATACAGTTCACCAAGACGTTAAAAACGAAACGCACTGTCCCTTCATATCTATACATACATACATGCACGTGCCCCACCCCCCCCAAGGGGGTGGGTATGCGTAGGTGCGTGCACGCATAGGACTCGGTTCGGTGGACCACGCTTTACTTAGTACTTTAGTACTAAGTATTTACTCTTTTTTCAGCAGTGTTTGAACTGTTCCTTGTACATGTGCGCACAGTACAGCGCAGGGGGATCGCACACGGTACAGCGGACAGGCGTGAGGACTGTCACCCTATCGCTTACAAGTCTTTAGACTTGTACTGTGTGGATTGTTGGCGATAACTTGGGGGGTATTTTTTCCCCCTCATTTATGAGGGGAAAAAATACTCCCCAACCCAGAAAGGAAAAATTATGAGAAAATTGGTGAGTTTTTTACATCACTTGGTTATTGAGTTCGTTGAACTTCAACCAAGTGAACGTTTGTGGAGTGCCTACGGCAGTCGGTTTGAGCATCAAGGTCAGACTTTTTGGGACTGGGCGTACTACACTGCCGAGCGCATAGACAGGAAGGTGCGCATATGAGATTTTCGGTTAAATTAGCCGAATTGGGGTGTTTTTCCCCCTCATTTATGAGGGGAAAAACTCCCCACCAATTGACTTGGAGGTCAAATTGAGAACATTAGAAATTTCTGAAGCCGAGGCTTCAGCATTGGTGAAAGTTGCAGGACGGATATCTGCAATTGACACTAGTGTCAACACTGTTACGTCCATATCCGAAACAGCAGTTCCTGCTGAGGAAAGTGTGATTGAGTCTGTGTCTGCTATAGCAGATGTTGATAACATCGTGGTTGTTCCTGTGAGTTCGGCATCTTCGATGCCTACTTTCGCTGCTTCTGTACCTTCGGTACAAGAGGTGTTGGAGGCTACGCCTTCTTTGGCTAAGGTGTCACCTGAGGCTGCTAAGGCTTCTGCTAAAGCAGAACGTAAGGCTGCTAATCAAGCGTTGAACGCTAGGATCAATGCTCAGTTGGCTAATGCCACTAAGGCACATGATGCTGGTGATCCTGCAAGGGTTGCTGAAGCGTTGAATGCTGCTATGCAGTTAGTTCCGACTCGTACAAACAAGGACGGATCGCTTACATGGAGGTCTACAGTTGAGCGTATAATCGCCAAGGCTGAAAGCCTTGAAGCGGTTAAGGCTTAACCATTTGGGGTGTGTTTCCCCCCTCATTTATGAGGGGGAAACACTCCCCACAACAGAAAGGAAAAAATATGAATACACGATTAGACGAACGGCACCCGTTCGATATACCTGTGGCACTTTGTGCCCCAAAGGTACGTCCAGTACCTGTTGTGCCTGATCACCGTTCGGTGATTGAGAACGCCTATTTTGACAAGCGTTACACGCTTGGTGAGTGGGAGTTGCTTCGTATGTTGGGCTACGATGCGGCTCGTGTTGTGCTTGAGGAGTTCACTGATCCTGTGGATCGTGAGATACGCAAGCCACGTGCTACATCATCATACGGTCCTGAATGGTACGACTCTCAGACATTCGATCTAGAGGCGTACAGGACAGGGCAGGTGCATGCTTATGGCATGCTTAACAGAAACCTCGTAGAGGTTGAAGATACTGTCGTTGTCGCAGACGACGATGATGATGATACAGGCTTAGATGCTGGTGTGGACACAGATACGCATCAGTGGTTGCTTGGTGTAGCGGTTTAGCAGGAAAGAGAGTGTGATCGTATGTGTAAACCGAATAATATTCGTTGCGGTAGGTGCGAGACTTTGTATGCTCGTCACCCTCGCAAACTAGTTGAAACTAGGGGCTTTTGCCCTAGTTGTGTAGAGTCTCAGAAGCAAGTGTGGAGGCTTGTTAGGGGGGGACATGAGTAACGTATTAGATGAAGTTAATATTGTTCCTGAACAATATATGGGTTTTGAGTGTGATGACCTTAGCGCAGAATTTCCGTGCGGTTGGGGGACTCAATCGCTGGATTGCCCTGTTGATTGGCACAAGCAACTGATTGAAAAGACGTTGTCTTGTCCTGATTGCGGTACTCCAGAACATCTTAAGTTCTGGTATGTAGATGATAACGAATGGGAAGGCAACGACCTTGAGTTATGGCTCAAGGGTTCCGCATAAGTCGTTGTTTAGGGGCGATTAGACCCTATGGGTGTTTAAAAAAAACTTTTGCCGCTTCGCGGCAGGGAGGATAGTTATGTCGTTAGTTGATTTCGCTTTTATGCTTGCGGTGTTTTCCGTGATAGGGCTGCTTATGTCTGCTCTTGTGTGGGTGTTGGAGCGTTTGGAGTTGTTTGAAGAACCATATGAAAAGAGACCTGATCCGTATGATTGGGCTAAGGAGGAAGATTAATATGAGTATGTCTAGGAAAGATTATGTGCGTGTGGCTCAGATTCTTAAGAGTCATAAGCAACACGAGCAGGAGTGTGTACGCGATGGTGGCAAGCCACCTACGCCTAATGAGATTTTTTATCGTTTAGCGTATGATTTTGGGTCTATGTTCCGTGCCGATAATGACCGTTTCGATTGGCATAGGTTCCGTGAGGCGTGCGATGTGCCGTTGAATTGGACGCATACGATTGGAGCGCTTGATGAGTGAACACGTTTTCTATAACGCTACGTACACTGCGCATGGGTCTAAGATTAGACAACATGCGTTGGGTTGTAGTTGGGTTAAAGTTGAGGCTTACGGTGATGACGATTCTCCGTTGGGCAACATGCATCGTTGGGTGATCCGTGCGGTTCATGATGCTCCAAGCATGGCTGAGATTGGTGAGACTATTGCGCAGTTGGGTGGCTTGTGGGGTGAGTTTTCCTGTGAGTGTGAGATTCTTGAGACTTCGTGTGATGTGTCTGGAGAACTAATTTGATGCGGTTGGAGTTTAACCCCCCATTTTATTTTTAATTGAATGAAATGAAATTAAAAAGAAAATGGAGGGGTTGAGAGGCTCCGAAGTTTTGGTTGGGCGTGAAGAGGTAGCCCATTAAATGTTACCTGTTTGTCCAAGCGTGTAAGCGTTTCAGGGCATATAAACACAGCCATTTGGGGGTTGTGCAGGGTTGTGGTCTTTCATATTTCCACTCCTTTCCCCTGCGCAACCCCTGTTACATATATATACAAGCATTGGAGGTGCTTAAATGGGTGAAACAATTTCACTAGATATCGACTTTCCGCAAGTGGAGAGTCAAATAGAGGTAAGCCGTGAACATCTTGTAGACGAGTTGTGGGCTGAATACAGTCACCAAGGTTTACAGGGTAAAGTTAAGGACTGTATAGGCGAGAAAGTGCCTGAGCAGGTAGAAAGTTACATAAATCATAACTATGATTTAGACGAATTTGTGCCTGAAGGCGACTTAGAGAATGAAGTTCAGTCAATTGTGACTGAATGGTTAGAAGATGTAGTGCGTTTAGAGCCAGAAAACTTATGCGAAATAGGCGACAAGTTTAGTGCGGCAGTCGTACACGTTGTTAAAGGCATGAACATTGAATGTAAATGCGCTGACAACGACATGAGTGCGGATGATCTTACGTTAAGTGCTCGTGACATTGCTGCTTTTCAAGCAATAGAGCGTGAAGTTCTTAGCGTAAAAGCCGCTTTAAGAGGTATACGTGACATTATTGGGTCGGAGGTCCAAATATGAGAGAAACAGTAGATAATCATGCAGGTCCGAACTGGATGCATGCGCAAGAAGTAACTGACATAAGGAATGTCATTATTCTTGCCGCAGAAGCAGACGGTTTGTTCCCTGTCAAGTACATGCCATCTGGCTATGTGCAGGATGGGTCATTTCATGTCCCAATCTATGGGTCAGGCAAGTATAAAGGTGAGCCGAAAGACAGATATGTTATTCGCGCTGATCAACATGAGCAACATGGAGGTGTTGTTCTTGGTACACACTCAGGTAAATATCCTGAGCGTGACGGATACAAGCATGTGTATGCAACGTTGGAGGATTTGTTTCCTGCTAGTTGTACTGGCGTGCATGTATTCGGTTCGGGTGAAAAGGTTGTTGTTGAACAGCAACTGGATGAGCCGTTGGACTTGGGCGATGGAGATACCATCCAACCGTTCATCTACACCCGAATGTCTTTAAATGGTGTCTGGAAAACAGAGATCATTCCTATGCAAAAGCGCCTGTCGTGTGAAAACATGTTGGGTCACACAGGACAACTTGTGAGTGTCCGTGCTACGAAAAACCATGACGATATTCTTACGATGCGTTCGTCTGTGTTGGAAACTTCAATGCAGCAGGCTCGTGTGTTAAGAGACATGGCTCGTGTGTTGAAGGATCAACAGTTCACAGACATACAGTTCCATGACATGGTGCAAGCGTTAGTTCCTCAGTTGAAAGAGGACGCTCCGCCACGTGCAATCACTAATCGCAACAAGAAAATTGCTGCTATGGGTGTTGCGTGGAAGGATGAAAAACTGGCGTGGTCATCTACGAATTATGGAAATAAGTGGCTCGCATACAATGCGGTGCAAGGTGCTGAGCAGCACAAGATTAACAGCAACTACAAGACAGACGTAAAAGCGTATGATAAGTCGTATGCGTTGGCTTTGGATGGTAAAACACCTTTGGCTGATGCGGCGTTATCGTATCTTCGTACTTGATTTGTGTGTGGCCGCTGCGCAGACCTCCACTCATCCCCTAAATGGGTGCGTGGCGGTCATGCATCAACTAAACAAAAAGGAGAAAC
>Ga0115011_10000987_pt1 | contig 21124 bp, 13 predicted proteins | sample TroAtlMetagenome_2_FD_88705 | JGI IMG/M metagenome (GOLD analysis project Ga0115011, IMG submission 88705) | Marine eukaryotic phytoplankton communities from Atlantic Ocean - Tropical Atlantic ANT8 Metagenome | ecosystem: Environmental > Aquatic > Marine > Oceanic | place: Tropical Atlantic...
AAATGTTGCTCGTCTTAATTATAGCCATGGGGATTTAGAACAAAAAACAGAATTAATTAACAAATTAAGAAAGGTTGAATCTAAATTCGGAAGACCTGTGGGAATTCTAGCAGATTTACCTGGGCCAAAATTAAGATTAGGCTCAATGGAAAATGAAATTTCTTTATCAAAAGGTTGCCTTGTGAGATTACATTGTGGCATGGAAATACTAAATGACGATATCAGATTAATTGAAAATTCTAATAAGAATGTTGATTTCAATATTCCTGTAAGTTATGGAGGGCTTTCAAAAGATTTAACAGAAGGTGATGCAATACTAATTGCTGATGGAACAGTACGTCTAAATGTTTTAAAATCACCAAACAAAGAAAATGATATAGTTGATTGCGAAGTTGTAGAACCAGGACTAGTCTCAAGTAGGAAAGGAGTAAATGTCCCAGGAACACTAGTTAGTTTACCTTCTGTAGGTGAAAAAGATCTTGCCTCAATTAAACATGCGTTGGAAAATAATGTTGATTTTATTGCTGTATCTTATGTAAGAAATTCTAATGATTTAAAACCTGCAATCAATGCAATAAAAGATGCTGGGAAATTTACACCCTTAATAGCAAAAATAGAACACCCTGCCGCTATAGAAAATTTTGATGAGATACTTGAAAGTTGTAATGGAATAATGGTTGCAAGAGGAGATTTGGGTGTAGAAATTCCTTATGAAGAGGTCCCGCTTGTTCAAGAAAAATTAATTGCAAAAACATTAGAACGTGGACTTCCAGTTATCGTAGCAACACAAGTTCTGGAATCTATGACAAATAGCCCAGTACCTACAAGAGCTGAAGTTACAGACATTGCTAACGCCATAAGACAAGGAACTAGTGCCCTAATGCTCTCTGGAGAAACTGCAAGTGGTAATTACCCTATTGAATCGGTTCAAACAATGAGTAAAGTTTGCGCTCATGTCGAACAAGGATTAAAATCCATTCATTCACCCCCTGCACTTTCAAAATATAAAGCAACTCGTGCAGTAGCACATGCAGGTGTTGCTCTAAGTAATGAAGAAAATGTTGCTATGTTGTTAGTTGCCAGTCAAAATGGAAATGCTGCTAGATTAGTCTCTGCATATAGGCCCAAATGCCCAATTACTGTATTTACTAATAAAATTGAAACTTTGAGAAAAAATACATTATTATGGGGTGTTGAATCAATTTTAGTTGATGAAGAAGAAAGAAGCCGTAGCACCATCCTCAATACGATAAAAATATTATATGAAAAAGGAAAAATTCTTCCAAATGATGTGTTAGTTTCAGTAAGTGGATCTCCAAAAGCAATATCAGGTGCAACAAATACGGTTAGAATGTTTAAATTAGATTCTCAAGGCAATGTAATTAAAGATGAATAAGGTATTTTTTTAAAAAAATCAAAAATAAAAATATCACATTACCTCCGTTATCATTTCAAACCCATACACTATGGGGTGTCCGATAGCATGAGCGCGAAAGGAAGAAATGAAAAAGAAATCAATTATATTCTCACCGAGGAATTAAGATTATTACTTAAGCAAAAATTACCCATAGTTGCCAATGTTTGTTTAGTCCTTTTTATTGGTGGTTTTGTACTCCAATCATTAGCACCAGTCCTACAACCTTTTGCAATGGCTGTTTTAGTTTATCTGATTTTAAGACCTGGTGCATTATACCTAATGAAAGAATTTAAAATGCGTGAAGGTTGGTCATATTTCTTTGTACTTTTAATGTTTATAAATTTATTAATTGGTGTTTTTATTGCAATTGCCTACAATGTCCAGGTATATATGGAAAACGGAGGTATAGAAACTCTTGAAGAAAATTATTCAGAACTATATATCGCTCTAAATAATACAGGACTGAATGTAAGTGGTCTCGAAGATCCTTTTAATTCAATAGGTGCTGAACAAGGTGCTGGTTTCATTGGTACTCTAAGCGGTTATGCATTTAGTTCAATTACAATGATTCTGTTTCTAGTGTTTATAATTTATGAAATGCCATATCTTGAAGGTAGAATTGCTAGAGCATTTCCTGGAAATAAAGCAAAAAGTATTTCAAAAGTTACTAGAAAAATTGAAGCAAGTGTAAATGCTTACTTGATGACTAAAACAAATGTGAGTATAGGGACTGGAGTTTGTACAAGTCTAATTTGTTTGATTCTAGGGGTGCCACTTTGGTTCGTATGGGGAATCTTAGCATTTTTATTCAATTATGTTCCATATATTGGTTCCATAATTGCCTCAATGCCTGCAATAGTTTTAGGTTATCTTGCAATTCAAGATCCTCTCTTTGGTTTACTTTCATGGGATGATTTAGGAGGACAATGGGTGGCTGGTACAGTCGTTACTGTTGTAATAATTTTTAATCAGCAACTCTGGGGTGCAGTAATTGAAACAAAATGGACAGGTAATCAATTAGATGTAAGCCCTGTGTTATTGTTACTCACATTTGCATATGGAGGATTTGTATGGGGACCTATTGGAATGATACTTTCTGCACCAATCACAGTAATTGTGAAAATAATTCTTGAGAATATTGAACCGACTAGGCCAATCGCAATTTTAATGCAAGAAAAAGTACGAAGTTTAAGAGAATTATATGCTGATGCATACAATGATGGTAAAATGGATAAAGCAGAAACAGGCACTATTGCTTTGATGTGTGCTGATTTAGGTATTAATGAAGATGAGGCTGTATTAATTGCTGCAAGAGCTGCATTTGACAGCGCTGCGAAAAATAAAAGAGTTTATCCTAACGATGTAGAAATGAAAATGATTGCTAAGGCTTGTAAACTTCTTAACTTATCTGAAAAAGTTCAAGAAGAAGTTTTGGGAGTATTAGATGATGGTATTATTACAAAAAATGAAGCCGAGATGTTAGATGAGATATTCTCTGGACAAATAGGCGGATTTATCATAGAAGAAGAATAATTCAATAAAACACAGAATCACGATTACCTGGTGACCTCTTAGCTTTGAAACCTGGAGGAGGAGACCTATTTCTTGTAGAACCTCTTGCTGAAGGTCTCTTTGGCCCTCCTTTCCTTCTCTCATCATGTTCATCTACATCAAATATCATCTCATCATCTCTAGCCTGAATTATACTTGAGGAAATGTTCCTTATTCCATCAAACCGTTTCCTCTTCTGATGATTTTTCTTATCTATCATTGAAAGCAAAGCGGTTTTAGATGCTTGTCCTCGTCCTTCAATACCAGTAGATTCTCCATCCAAATGTGTTTCAAGTCTTTTCTTACGTTTCTTCGAGGAACCTTTTCCTAAATTTAACCCAGGCAACAATTTTTCTCTTTTGCCTACTAATGGATCTACCCATAAAGGATATCCTAAATCAATAGGTACTTCTGCAATTGGAACTACTATGCCACTTAACATCAAATGAGTTCCCACAGGTAAATCTTCATATTTTACCATGGCCCTTCTTGATCTTAAACGTGAAGAGTAATCCTTACACAAGGGCATGTCTCGATGTCTTACTACTTGCCTCATATTACCTGCACGAGCCCATAATCCAATTGCACCGATAACCAAAGGAATTCCTAATGGTCCTTCCATATACATCACTAAAGCACCTGCTAAAATCATACAAATAAAGAAGGCGTTTGAAACTGCAAAAGCACCTCTCACAACGGGCCACATATTTTTCTTAATTGCAGGACCCATAGAAATCCAAGCATTAGATGCAAGTGCTTCATCTTCTCCTTTTCGGCCCAATTTTAATGCAGCAACAGCATTGGTTGGCATAGTATCTACTATTCTAGACCATTCTAACCTACTCAATTTTTTTGATTCTGTTGCAATTAATACTTCTATCATTCCTTCCATTCTTCTATCTACTAAATGTGGTGCACTATTACCCAATGTTCTCAAAACTTCGCATAAACCAGCAACATAAGGATCTTCAGACTCTGATTTACTTAATTCATAATGTATTTCCATAGCTTCTTTAATTCTTCCTAAATCAATCAGGCATAAGGCTTCAGCAACAAACCATCGAGCACCTAGCATATCTGGCATCATTGTGTGTACTTCTCTAATTTTTGCCAAAGCATCTTCACTTCTTCCACTTAATCTTAATCTCGCAACATCTCCAAGTAAACCTCTACGATCTACTGCATTATCTATTCGTGGTTTTTTAGAAGGCCATGCCATCAGCATAGGGAACCTAGAAACTAAATCTTCTAATCTACGTCCTCCAGGTGTCAATTGTAACATTTCATCTACTTCGAATTTTCTTAATTTTCCTTTCAATGCAAATAATGATGCAACCCATCTTAATTGATCTGATTCTGCATCATTCTCTGGAAGATCATCTAATCTTATCTTCGCCTCCAATAAATCTCTATTTGCAAGAGCAGCAGCAGCTAATAATTTACGACACATTAAATCATCACCTTCTTTTTGTGCAAGAAGATTTACAGCATAATCCTCCGCTCTTTGCCAATCTCCTCTACTTGCTGCAAAAAGCATCTCTGTCCTTGCATGTAATTCCCTATCTCTAGAAGCATTACTTCTATCTAATCTTCTTAAAACACTAACTAAATCATCTAACCTATCTGATTTTAATAACGATAATGCGTCTTCACCAGGTTTTGTCCTAGACAATAATTTAGCCATTTCCTTTTTATCCTCAATAATCATTGGTCCGCCACGATCTTCAATTGCAGATAAATCAAAGTTAGCCTTCTTCATTCTAAACCACTTAGGTAAAGAAATCAACCAAAAAGGAATGAATAATGCTTGACCTGCAGCGTTAATTGCAAATGTTAATTTTTCAACAACTGCCATACTCAAAACACCGCATGCTTCTGCTTGGATAGATGTCCCTCTAAATTCAGGCGATACGTTTCCAACAAGATTATCTAAATGTGTTGTGCATACATCTGCATTTGGAAGTACTCCTGGAAACCTACCAAAAATAGCCATTACCAACAATAAAACTGTGTATCCAGTAAATGCTGAAAAACAAAATGATACCAAAAGTCCTCTATGTGACGATTCTGCTCGTAATGCTCTACCATCTGCAACAATTACTCCTCCAATTCCTCCTATAGTCCCCAAACCAATAAATTGCATTCGGACCATTTCATAAACAAATGCTAAACCAATTAATGTTACGTTAAGAATCAAAAACAGTACTGTTAACTGAGATAGGAATTTTGCAACAAAAACATCTGGAACTTGAGAAAATAATTCTATTGAAAGATATCCAAGAAAACCTCCTTTTTGAGATAATGGTATCGTAGCCATCTCGGGATATACAGATAATGCTGTAGCAGAATGAGTAAATAGATCTTCAGTACCAAAAAATTGGTAAAGGTATATTTCGTAAAGATATGATGAAAATCCATTCAATGCAGTTATAGGCATTAATATAATATTAATTAATATGAATAATGCAAGCAATCTTGCAACAAACCCAGGTGGATGAGGATTTAATGCTGAAGCCTGGCCTTTTGCACGTTTCCATTTTTGTTGGACTAAACCATTCCAAGAAGAACCCATAACTCTTCCATAAACCAATACTGAAGGGAACAAAAACAACACTAATGTCCAAGCCCTTCCTTCTTCGGGGGTCATCCCTAAAGTTCTTGTCAAATATACCCAAAAACCCAATGAAAGTGCGACTAACACGACAGTAAGTACAACTATCAAGATTCTTCTATTTTTTTTATAATCAATTAAATCTGCCTTGCGAGATGATAATGTCTTCGTAAATTGTCCAATCAATGATGAAACTGGAGAAATTAAAACTGGAATAGAAAGTAAGAACATTATCAATAACAATACATACAAAGAATACTCTTCGGGTTCAAATGCAATTTCCCCTGCCAAGATCATTAATCCAGTAACTGCCATCCGATACAGAGTAACTCCAAAAATCGCACCATCCTCTCCAAGTAATTTTCTTGATTCCTTAAACGTGTCTGTAATCCTATGCACTTCATATATACCATCATCTGTATAAAATGCAATTTGAACTCTACGTAATGCAAAAGGGACCCAAAATCTAAAAATTAAAAATGTAAGTACTACTCCAAAAACTACTGGAATTAAGTCACTTAGAAGAAATTCAGAACGGATATGAGCTACTGCCATTGTTAGTATCGAAACACTGCTAGCACTACAAACCTTCTCTCTTAAAAAAAACTTTCAAAATAGTAAATAATGATAGGTTACTCTAATAATTATGACATTTAGGTTGACATGCTACAGTGATGAACGCTTAATCCGACTGCTGTTTTAATGACGACTGATGGGCGAACTGAGTAGCAATTTTTTAGATATACTTACTAATAATAAACATATCTCAGTTTGTGGAACCCGAGGGAGAACAAGTACAAAATCTAAATCGGGGGCTAACTCCGCAACCAGTATTAATTACCAATACACCAAGGGAATTATTTAGAGAAAAAATGACACCTACTCAAAATGAATTAATTCTTTCACAGATGAGTAAACCTTGGGCAATTGTAAAACGAATTGTAGGATTAGTTATTGTTACATACCTATTATCCCAAGCAATTCTTATGATCTTTTTTGGACTATATATCGGAGAATTTGAAGGCATTTTCATGTCATATATTGGTTTATTTTGTTCTTTACCCTTGTTATTTACCTTTTTCTGGATTAGAAGACCAAGATTAATCCATGTCAAATTAGCAATTCCAAATAATGAAGGGAAAAAAACACACATATTACCAAATAATGAAACTTTGGTTACACCAGTTCCAACGAAATTTTCTCATCACTTAGTTCATGATTCAGGATTACTAGATATGCCACCATCAAAAAAACTCTGGTTGATTTTTGCCTCTACAATGCTCATTTCATTATTGATTTTTATTGCACTATTAAATAATCCCTCTGATTTAATTGTACTTATCACTATCATTATTGTAATTCCAACTTGGCTTGCTGGTTTTAGTATTCCTGTATTTGCATGGTGGAGTTATTCTGCTAGAACTTTGAATATGCCAACTACTGGATATCGTGCAGAATCTGCACTTGTTGCGGGGATGATCTGCACAATTCCTGCACTATTGATTAATACTTGTGGAGATCTCTTTTTCACAGGGATTTTTGGTTTTGATTCTCCCATCTCTCAATTATTACTACTTTCATTAATTGCTCCGATTAGCGAAGAAATTTGTAAATTAGCTGCCATATGGTGGTGTAAAGAATTCATCGATAGTCCAAGGAGAGGATTTGAAATTGGCATAACTGTGGGGTTAGGTTTTGCAATGTTAGAAAATTTACAATATATTGCACTTTCTTGGACTGGTGGTCCTTTAAGTTTCACCATAACATCACTAATTAGGGCAATTGGATCTATTCCAGGACATGCTCTGTGGACAGGATTAACTGGGATTGGATTTGCTTGGTATATATTGAAGAATAAAACTAAGGTAAATAATTTGAAACTTGAAAATGATAACACCATAGAAAATAAATGGCAATTAATAGACTCAAAAACAAATGAGATAATAGAAACTACAAACAATATAGAGGAATCCATAGAACTTAATGAAACTGAGAATACAATATTCTTCAAAAAGGAAGAGGTGATTTTAGAATTCAATACAAATAATTTACCACAAACTCTGAGTTTTGGTTTGATTTTAGCTATATTAGGTCACTCTTTTTGGAATGGAAGTAGTTTCTTAATTGATTATTTATTCAAAAACATTACAGAAAACATTATTATTTCAACAATTGGAAGCCTTTTATGGATTTTAATCCTAATCAGTGGATTACTTTTAATTGGTAAGTTAATTGTGAATAATGTCAAATTATTACCCGATAAGATGGTATAGATAATCTTCACCGATTATATTATTCCGATGATAACAGGTGGTGAACTTCCAGGTGGATTTATATCCTCAAATATTCAGATTACATTTGGAATTATTCTAGTATTAATTTCACTATCATCCATTGCAAAAGTTCTAGATGCAAAAGGGATTTTAGCAGCAGCAAGTCTAGGATTTGTCATTGGATGCTTAGGACATTGGTCTTGGTTAGTAATCCTACTTACATTCCTTATTTCTGCTCATTTGGCAACGAAATGGGGATGGGAAAGAAAAACCAAATTAGGAGTAAATGAGTCTAATGATGGTTCTCGAGGATGGAGAAATGTAATCTCAAATGGAGGAATTCCTGGAACTGTGGCGATATTTGCTTTCATTATTCAAGATTGGACATTAACATTACCACTATTCATTTCAACAGTTTGTGTAGCATCAGCAGATACGTGGGCATCTGAATTCGGATGCCTTGACCCAAGGGTAAGATTGATTTTATCAAATAATACAGTACCTCCAGGAACAAATGGAGGTTTTTCACCAACGGGTCAAAAAGCAGCATTTTTAGGTAGTTTTATGATTGGTTTATCTGGATTTATTTTTGCATGGGTTCCAAGCGAATTTGAACTAACAACAGGGATTTATTGGTCCTTAATATCAATTATTGCTGGTTGGTTTGGATGCCAATTTGATAGTTTAATTGGTGCTCTTTTCGAGAATAGAGGATGGATTTCAAAAGGTGGTGTGAATAATGCAGCAATTGGGTTTGGATTATTATTTACCCTCGTTTTTGTAATAATTTGAATTATTTGATGGGCTAATTATTCAACTAATCACTGCTCGAGGTGTCATGGATGGAACAGTTAAGCGGAGAAAATTAAAATTTTTTCTGCTTCTTTTGATTATTTCTATTTTAGTCATCCCCACACAATCACTAGCTGCTGATGAAGATGAAACAATTCCATTAGGTACGGAAAGCTGGAAACTACCCGAACAACATATGATTTATGTTCAAGAATTACCCACTGCAGAAGACCCAGCACAATTTGAAACAAAACTAGATCGTAATTATCCAACTTCAGCAGAGCCACTAGGAAATATTGAATTTGGCCCTGAATCTAACCTTTTATTTGAAATTTCATCTAAACCTGCCACAGAAACAATGAATATTTCCTCAAACATTAGCGTGGATTTATTTGTTAGTTTAACTGTTGGAAGTTCCGCCCAAGCATCATTATGCACTGGCACTGTAACCTCATTCGATGTTGATGTATCATTAGGTGGCAATGGCATCTTACAAGATACCATTATCTCTGAGGGTGTATTAAGGCATACCGAAATTAGAAAATATTCTACTCAAATTTTTGATACAAATTTACTTATTAATGAAGGTGATTCATTTGAATTAGCCGTAGCCGTATCTCATCCTTGTGCATTTACTAGAGCAACTCTTTGGTGGGGAGGGTTAGAAACCACGACAGGTATTGTAATCCAAGGAGATTTATTAAAGCCCAATCTTACTGTAGAAGTAGACGATAATCGTATTCCACACATGAAATTTATTCCATATTCTCCATGGGGGATGGATGATTACGATTTAAGCCATTTCGATTTATTTGTTTGGGGTCCAATAGATGAAGATGTTTACGATACAGATACATTGGATCAATTTATTGAACATTTTGATAAACCTGATGGAAATACTACAGTAGAAGGAAACAGAACGGCATTAACTTGGGTTGGAACAATTCAATTAATGCCTGGCCATCATTTATTGAAATCTTGTATTCGATCTGTAGACATGAGTGATTGGGATACCTCATCAGTATCAAAATGCCCTGATGCAGATAAAATGTCTGGAGTAAGTGTATCATTTATTCAGTCATCTTATCGTTTTGGTGTAGAAAATCCAGATAGTGATGGGGTTTCTGCGACCATGGTACTTTGTATAATTTGGTTTGTTAGCTTAATCTCTTTTATTGGTTTTTCATTACGAGGTTCTGGAATTATGCCTTGGCCAGTGATGGTAATTCTACTCCTGATGACATTACTATTAATTCCATGGGCATCACAGATGGAAAATATTGGTAAAACATTCTACAGAGAAAATGGCCCAATTCCAAATTTTGACCTTTTAACACATTCTGGAGATTCAGTTAGTCTAAACGAATTATTAGATGGTAAAGATGCTTTAGTATTAGGAGTATATCAGATTGGTTCTCCAAATTCAGAACAACAATATAATGAGTTTAAACTCTTAATGGAAAGTGAACAAAATATTGCAATTGCCCAACTTGCTACAGGAAACAATGTTCGATTAATAGATTTAGATTTTCATTCGACAATTGTAAATGGTTCTTGGCCACTATTAATGGATATAGGAAATAGTGACATTGCATCACAATTCCCAACAGGATCTGGAGATGCGATCTTGATAATCGATAAATCAGGCACAATTTCTTGGTTAAATCCTAGTTTTGCAGGAAAAGACGAGATTCTTGAAGAATTAGATAAAGTCGGCACTGGAGGTTCTTACAATTCGATTACATCATTATTAGGACTAATATTCATTGCAGGTTTCCCTGGAATTTTTTATGGCCTTCCAAACAAAGAGGAGGAGGTTGAATATGATGAAGAAAATAAAAATGCACTTTTCCCTGGTTCTATTTGGTTTGGAACAATCGTTGGAGGAGCATTAGGTGCTGCACTCATAGCATTACCTCAAATTATATTTTCAATTATTGGATTATCTCCAGGTATGTGGTGGATAGTAGAATTAATTCTTTCCATCTGGATTTTATGGCACGGAATATCATTAATATGGTTACAAAAAATTCCAGAAGTTAAATTCTTAATAAAAAGAATATATCCCCTATTACCACAAGTATATCGTCAAAATAGAGGAGAAAATACAACCTCAAGGGATGTTGAATTAGGGATATTTGTAGGTTGGCTTTCTTGGACGATATACCCTATGTTCTTTGTACAAATGGTTACTACTCCTATGATCACTAGTATATTTGGCATAATTGGTGGATTATTTACATTAGTCATAGCATTAATCTTCTTGGGTATAAACGTATTATTCAGTAGAGTTTTAGGTGCCTCTTTTGGAAAAATAAGCATATTGTTTGGAAATTTGAGTGAACCATATATTTCAAAATATGTTGGTATTATAATTTTGCCAATAGGGATTTTAATGGCAATCAGTTCATCTATTCATCTTCTAAATATGTAGAAAGTAATTATATTAATGAAGAACATAAATCTCTAAGCACTATTTCTGGATCTTCTGATTTTGTAACTCCCGATGCTAATAATACACCAACAGTTCCTAATTGAATTGCCATTTTTACGTCTTCTCCATTTTTTACTCCAGCACCAGTTAATACATCCACATTTGGATTTACTGATTTTACAGCGAGTACTGTATTTTTGATTATATCTGGATCAGCAGTTGTTACAGAGACATCTCCTCCAATTAATTCTGGAGGTTCGACTGCAATCATATCTGGACCAAAAGCAGCAATTGCTCTTGCTTGTTCAACATCCGCCGCGCAAACACAAGTTACCATTCCCTCTGGAATTAAATTCAAAGTTTTTTCAATCATATCTAATGATATTTGGTTTTCTGCATGATTTAGTAAAGTTCCTTTAGCGCCATGGAAAAAAGCATTTTTTGGTTGTAGTGAGCCCGTATAACTTCCAACATCTATTGCATCTAAATGTTGACTCCAAACCTCTAAACCTTCAACCTTCGAGATTATTGGAGATAAATCGAAAGCAGAAACAGCAGCAATAAGTTTAACATCAAATTCTTTAGAAACTTTAGCCATGATTTTTGCTAATTTTTCTGCACCTTCCCCATATGCTTGAGGATGTATCTTAAAATTTACACAAATGATTGGTTTGGTCATTGAGCATAGCAGAAGCATCTACTTTTTGACTTTCACTGATTAGGATACCTTCCACCAGACTGTTTCCAACCATCTGGAACTATAGCATGATAATCTACAATTACATTTTCTAAATCACAACTTTCGCCAATTCTTGCATTTTCTCCAACTAATGTATTCCTGAGACTGCTGCCTGCTTTGATAATTACATTATTAAGAATACAAGAATTAACAATTATTGAATCTTCTACAATACAATTATTCGAAATAAATGAATCTATGAGGTTTGCACTTATCACCCTAGAATCTGCTCCGATCCAATTGTTTTCTTGTTTTTTGCCCATATTCCATCGATTATCTAAGAAACAAGTACGGCAAGATTCTAACCAGGACGAGGGAGTTCCAGCATCAACAAAATATCCCTCAAATTCAAAACCAAGCATTTTCCCCATAGGTGCTATTTTCGTGAATACGTCCCTTTCCATACTATGAGCGCCTGCAGGCATTCTGTCAAAAATTTCAGGTTCAAGTACATAGGTCCCTGCATTAATTAAATTACTAAATGCTTCATCTAATGTTGGTTTTTCCTGAAATTGTATTATTTTATTATCTGCAGTTAATTTTACTACTCCAAAACGAGTTGGGTCTTCAACTTCAAAAAGTGAAATAGTTGCTAAAACTTCAGATTTTTTATGTTCATTAACTAATGATTGTATATCTACACTGGTAATTAAATCTCCATTAATTACTAAAAATGTGTCAGTGATAAATTCCTTGCAATTTGCTATGGCTCCTCCGGTACCCAAAGGTTCTTCTTCTGGTTGAACAATAATCTCAAATGGCAATTCCAAGTTTTTAAAATACGTTTCAATGTCATTTATACGATATCCTGCAGCAATAATTACTTTGTCTACTTCATCTATAGGCAATAGATCTAACACTCTTTCTACCAATGTTTTATCTAACATTGGGAGCAGTGGTTTTGGAACATGTGAAGTCCAAGGAGCAAGCCTTGAACCAAAACCTCCCGCCAATACAATTACTTGCACAACACTGCGAAAGACTAGGTTGTCATAAACAAAGCGACTATAGATTAGTTCAAAGACGTGTTTTTATTGGGCAGTGTGTGGGCAAATGAATATACACGAATATCAAGGAAAACAATTATTCAAAATGCAAGGATTACCTGTGCAAAATGGCATACATTGCAAAACAATTCAAGAAGCTGTAAATGCTTACGAATCACTAGGTTCTGAAATTGTTGCTGTTAAAAGTCAAATACATGCAGGAGGTAGAGGTAAAGGTACTCTTTACAATCCAGAAACTAATGAATTAGTAATGGAAGGTGGAGTTAAAATTGCATTTAATAAAGAGGAAGTTGAAAAATATGCAACGTCGATTCTCGGAAATAAATTAGTCACAAAACAAACTGGAACAAATGGAAAAATTGTGACTAATTTATACATAGAAGCAGGATGTTCTATTGCTCATGAATATTACTTAGCAATATTAGTAGATAGAGAAATGAAAATGCCATTAATCATGGCATCAACAGAAGGTGGCATGGATATTGAAGAAGTTGCGGAAAATGATCCTGAAGCAATACATAAAATTCATGTAGATTTATCTAAAGGATTATTAGATTCTCAAATAAATACATTATGTAATTCGCTTAAATTAAACGAAATTGCAGCGAAATCATTTGCAGAAATGATAAAAGGACTTTTTACATTATTTGTTGAAAAAGATTGCTCCATGGTTGAAATAAATCCACTTGTAAGAACTACTAATGAAGAGATGGTATTACTTGATGCAAAAGTTGGGTTTGATGAAAATGCATTATTTAGACATCAAGATATTTTAGATCTTAGAGACCTTTCTGAAGAAGAAGCTACAGAAGTTAAAGCCAAAGATACTGGTCTTTCTTATGTTAAACTTGAAGGCAACATTGGTTGTTTAGTTAATGGTGCTGGATTAGCAATGGCAACAATGGATGTAATCAAATTATATGGCGGCGAGCCTGCAAATTTCTTAGATGTAGGCGGAGGTGCTAATGAAGAACAAGTAAAAACTGCATTTAGTATAATACTTGATGACCCTGCCGTTAAAGGTATTTTAGTAAATATTTTTGGAGGAATCATGCGTTGTGATATTATTGCAAGAGGAGTCATAGGAGCAACACAAGCATTAGATTTAGATGTACCATTAGTAGTTAGGCTAGTAGGAACAAATTTTGAGGAAGGGAGAAAAATTCTTTCTGAAAGTGACTTGAACATTCATACTGCTGAAACATTAGCTGAAGGTGCTCAAAAGATAGTTTCATTAATTGGAGGTGAAAAATAATGGCAATATGGATTGAAGAAGATGCTAAGGTATTAGTTCAGGGAATTACAGGTAAACAAGGGCAATTTCACGCTGATAAAATGGTTGAATATGGAACTAACATAGTAGGTGGTTGTACACCAGGAAAAGGGGGGCAAACGGTTAACCTTCAAGGTAAGGATTTCCCCGTATGGAACTCTATGAAAGAAGCAATTCAAGCAACTGACGCCGATGCCACAGTAATCTATGTGCCTCCTCCATTTGCAGGAGGTGCAATAATAGAAGCCGCTGATGCTTTTGATTCACTAAAAGGCAAAGGAGTTGTAGTTTGTATTACAGAAGGAATACCTACACTAGACATGATTAAAGCAACTGCATTTGTTAATGAAAAGAAAGGTGTTAGATTAATTGGACCAAATTGCCCAGGAATTATTACTCCTGGAGAAAATGGTGGTGCAAAAATTGGAATTATGCCAGGACATATTCATGCAAAAGGCCGAATAGGAATTGTCTCTAAATCTGGAACTTTGACCTATGAAGCAGTAGCCCAAACAATGAGTATTGGAGAAGGACAAACCACTTGTGTAGGAATTGGAGGAGATCCCGTAAATGGCACTGGTTTCATAGATTGCTTAAGTGCGTTTGAAAATGATAAAGAAACTGCAGCAGTTGTAATGATTGGTGAAATTGGTGGCACTGCTGAAGAAGAAGCTGCAGAATGGGTTTCAGAAAATATGACAAAACCTGTTGTTGGATTTGTAGCAGGAATGACCGCACCCCCAGGAAAAAGAATGGGGCATGCTGGTGCAATCATAAGTGGTGGAAAAGGCACTGCAAAAGAAAAAGTTTCAGCAATGGAATCCGCAGGAATCTCATGTGCAAATGACCCTTCTGAAATTGGTCAAGTATTACTAAAGGCATTAGAAGATGCTGGTTTAAGATAAAAAAAATAACTATTTATCTACGCCTAGGCCCACTTGGTGGACCGCCTCGTGAAGGGCCTTTTGGACCGCCTCTTGGAGGGCCACTTGGACCTTTTCTTGATGGGCCACCTGGACCTCTTCCTGGTGGACCACTATTCCTTGGAGGGCCGCCTGGACCTCTTCCTGGTGGACCGCCTCTTCCTGGTGGACCGCCTCTTCCTGGTGGACCGCCTCTTCCTGGTGGACCGCCTCTTCCTGGTGGACCGCCTCTTCCTGGTGGACCGCCTCTTCTTGGAGGCCCTCTTGGTGCTTCCTCTTCTTCCTCTTCTTCTTCTTCAAAAATTGCACCACAACTTTGACAAGAAGAGTCTGAAGCTTTTACCAATTCTCCACATGCTTCACAAGCAAAACTTTCTTCATCTTCTTCATCGATATTATCTCCAAAAACTTTGTTTACTGTTCCATCTCTACTTTTGAATAAAACAATATTTGAACTCATTTCAAAACCTTTTAATGCTAATTCTGTATCTATTTGTCTTTTAAATGCGTTAGCTAGATCCATTGGGGTATCAAGTACACGTCCATCATCTATGAAAGTAATATTTACTTGAGCCACATCATCAACAATTTTTGATTGAGGAGATTCAACAGCCACACCTCTTTTTCTAGCTACTCTTCTTACAGCCACTTCGGTCATTCTTCTTAGCAATGATGAATCTGGCAATTCTCCATCTTCACTTTCATCACCTATTGTTTGCTTAAGGAAATTAGATGCTGCTGATGTTTTTCCATCATTAGGCTTCAAATGAGAGGGTAAATCTGAATTGACTTGTGAAAGGACATTGCTTGCAGTTTCATTCATTTGCAACCATTTATTTCTTTGTTCTTCTTTAATTTCCTTTTCTGCAAGCATGATTCTTTCTACCAATTCATCTGTTGGACTAGATGATGGCGACTCACCCATGGTAGAAGTAATTGGAACGATTGTTGGCCCTGAATCAGTAGGTACTTGAGATAGTGCTGGTCCACCCGTTAGATTCTTTTCATTAGGCATTGCTTTAGATGCTATTTGAGATAATAAATCCTCAGAGATACTTGGTTTTTCAGATTGTGATTGTGTTCCTTGATTGAATGCTTGTGGAGTAACTACTCCTGAACCTGAAGATGTTACAACACCTCCAGATAATGATTCTTTAGGCAACCCAAAAGATGCCTTTGAAAGATTCTGTCTTGCACCACATTCAGGGCAAAATATACTATCATCAGGGACTTCTTCACCGCAAGTATCACAGAACATAAATGGCCACCTACAACACTCCTAACAAAGTATCATTCATGAGGTTAACCCTTATACTTAGATTTCAAAGTATCTATTAATTCAAAATCAATTCTTCACAAGAATGCTATAACTAGATACTACACCAGAGGATACAGATGAGGAATGCCATAGTTGTCGGAGGTGGGCTTGCAGGCATTACTGCTGCTTTGGCATTGCAAGACTCTGGCAAATGGAATGTCACGCTTTTCGAAGCAAGAAAACATCTTGGGGGAAGGGTTTCTTCTATTAGGGATCCAAAGACTGGATTAGAATTAGATAATTGTCAGCATTCATGCTTCAGAGTATTTGAGCACTTTTTACAATTAATTGCTAGATGTAATGCTGAAAAAGCAATAAAATTTCAGCAAAAAACTTCAATCTCATTTACCAATCCAAATAACGGAATTACTGGCAAATTATTTGATTCAAACTTAAAACCACCAAACCATATGGTCAAAAGTATACTTAAATTCCCTCATTTAAAATTCAAAGATAAACTTGCAATGAGAAAAGTAGTAAAAAAATTATCAAAAATGACCGAAGAAGAAAGATTGCAATTAGATAATGTCCCGTTTAAAGAATGGTTAATCGAAAATGGTCAAACTAATTTGTCAATTGATGTTTTTTGGGGGTTTTTTGTACTTGCCGCACTAAATATTTCGGTTGAAAAGGCTAGTACTGCCCAAGCAGCATTTCTTTTTAGAAGAGGACTTTTTGGAAACAATGATGCCTTTGATGTTGCAGGATTTACGCATCATCTATCACATATCTTTGAAAATGAAATCACAGATACATTAGAAGATAGTGGCATAGAGATTCATAAATCTACAAAAATAAATTCATTAAAATGGAACGAAAATAAATGTATTGGAGTTAATACATCTTCAGAAGAATATGATGCTGACATAGTAATATTAGCAACCCCCCACCACATAACAAATAAATTGTTAATAGCTGGACCTAGTTCTACAAAAATCATCTGTGAAAAATTGGAAAAAATGGAATATAATTCATTAATTGGAATTCATGGGTTATATTCAAAAAAGATTGTTGAAGAAGATTTTCATTTTACTGCATTAGTTCATGAACCAATAATTCAAATTGTTTTTAATAGAAATTTCGAATTAGATAATGAAATTAATTCGAATATAAAACAATGGTTAAGTGTTCCTGTAAGTTATGCAGATTCATATCTAAACAATACTAATGAAGAATTAGAAGAAGAATATAAAAAAGTGATTGGTAAGGTGTGGCCTGAACATTCTAAGTTCCTAGAAAAAATAATGATTATCAAAACTCCAAAAGCAACGTTTTCAACAAAAATTGGGAGTACTGGATATCGTCCAGAAGCAAATGAAATCATTCCTGGGTTAAGATTATGTGGAGATTACATTAACACTAACTGGCCTTCGACAATGGAAGGATCGGTGACCAGTGGACTAATGGCTGCAGCAAATGTACTTGAATTAAATAATTGGAATTCTGATGAAGTTTGGGATAATTGGCCAAAACCCCCTAGACGTGGAGATGAGGCATGGAGTAAATTCTGAGGTGTAAATTATGGGGAAATTTAAGTGGGGCACTCACGAAATAAAATCTGAAAATGTGACTTTAGCTGGTTATGATACATTTAATAATTTAAAATCTGCACAAAAATATTGTACAAAAATAGCAAAAGCAAATTATGAAAATTTTATTATTTCAAATTGGTTTACTCCTAAAGAAATAAAACAACATATAGATAATATCTACGCATTTTGTAGATATGGTGATGATTTAGGTGATGATGCTCCATTTCCGCCATCTGAAAGATTGTCATTACTAAATGAATGGATGAACGATTTAGAAAGAGCATTCCACTCAGAAGACAAACCATGGAGTGGCAACCCTAGACATCCCATCCTAATCGCAGTATCTCACACTGCAAGTACATTTCAGATTCCAATTACTCCGTTCAAAAGGCTTATTGAAGCATTCAAATTCGACCAAGAAAAAATTCGTTATGATAATTATCAAGAATTGAAGAATTATTGCATTCATTCTGCTGATCCTGTAGGTCATTTGTTCCTTTATGTATATGGACACCGAAGTGAAGAATTACAACAAATAAGTGATAACACCTGTACAGCACTACAGCTTGCAAATCATTGGCAAGATGTTAGTCGTGACTTAGATCAAGATAGGATTTACATGCCTATTGATGAAATGGAAAAATTCAATTATTCACTTAAAGATTATCAAAAACGTATAGTTAATGATGAATGGCGGGCTCTAATGAGATTTCAAGTAGATCGTGCCAGAGAATTATTTGAAAAAGGAAGTGAATTATGGGACAAAGTAGATTCTAGATTAGCCGTGGATTTACGCATGTTTACAATGGGAGGTTTAGCAGTATTAGATGCAATAGAGTCTCAAGGTTACGACACGTGGAATAAAAGACCTAAAATAAGTAAATTAAAACAAATACGTATGTTAATGGCATCTCGTAAACTTTGGAAGGAAGCACACAAAAAGGGTAAGGGTATGGGATAATACGTTACGGACTATATTGATGGGGATAATTAAATGGCAGGAGACATGGGAATAGGGAATATTTTTAATAAAAATAAGTCATTAAAACAAAGACCTACGCTTACCACTGATTCTGCATTAAAAGCACTTCGAGCCGCTGTTGTATTAACTAAAGATGCTGTTAATGCTGTATCTGTAACAGCAATGGATGCACTGAGAGAAGCATTAGCATTAATTAATATCAGAAATGAATCAGAATTAATTGATCCATTTATGCATCTTGATGCACCTATATGGGAACACAAGCCACCTAAAGAACTCATTGAAAAAGCGTACGATTTTTGTGAAGAACTTACCGTCCGAGAAGCAGGGAATTTCTATCATTCTTTCAAATATCTTCCAGAAGAGCAGAGAAGAGCAATGTGCGCAGCTTATGCATTTTGCAGAAGGGCAGATGACATAGCAGATGGGGATTGGCAAGATAAATTTCCAGGTGGTCTTGGTATTGACGACCCAGAAGCAAAAAACTATAGAAAAGATGTAGAAAAGTTAGTTGGGAAAAAAGCAATTCTCGATGATGAATTACATAAGGATAAAATGGCACAATTATTCTTTTTCCGTAAAAAATTATCCACTTGCTATAATGACTTATGGAGCACTGACCCTGTATTTCTTGCTTTGAAAGATACAATAGATGAATATGGAATTCAAAGAGCTTATTTTGATGATTTGATTTCAGGAATGGAAGATGACCTTTATACAAATAGGTATTCTAATTTTGATGAATTATATCTATACTGCTATCGTGTTGCTTCTGTAGTTGGAATGATTTGCATTGAAATCTATGGTTATGATGATCCGAGGGCAAGAGAATATGCTGAAAGTTGGGGGATTTTTATGCAACTAACAAACGTATTAAGAGACATTGGTGAAGACATTAATAGAGACAGAGTTTATCTGCCTGGTGATGAATTAAACGCTCTAGGAATTAATATTAAAATGTTAAATGGCGAAGTACGAAGACATCAGGATTGGGAAGGTTATGTTTTTGAATATGCTCAACGTGCTAAATCTTATTTAAAAGATGCTAAAAAATTACTTCCATTATTACCTAAGAGAACAAGATATTCTCCTGCAGCAATGATGGCATTTTACGAAGCGATTTTAAAAGAAATAATTAGAAGACAAGGAGATGTATTCAGTTCAAGAGTTAGCCTAAATAAAGTTCAAAAAATATGGTTGGCAGCAACAGTATACTTACGTCATAGATTTATGCCTTGGTAATACAAAGGCATCAAATAATATTGAACTGTTTGCAAATCATGGCCAAGATGGTTAAGCGGTTTGAAAGGCTTATGCCATTTAAAATCAAAGATATCCTCTTAGTGTCTAGTTCATATGACCACTATGTTCTTGCTGAAGATGGATTATTAACAGAACTAATGACTGACGAATTTGCTCAATTAAATTTATCTCATGCACCAAGAATAGTACATGCAAATGATGCTGAAGAAGCATTGGATTTAATGCAGAAATGGAGATTTGATCTTATCATCACCATGATTAGAGTGGGTAACATGAGTGCTGAAGAATTCGGGAAAAATGCTAAAAAGATTCTACCAGGAACTGAAGTAATATTACTAGCACATAATACTAGAGAGTTAGCATCCATTAACACATCTGAATACATCGATCGTATCTTTGTATGGTCTGGAAATTCTCAATTAATGGTTGCCATTATTAAATTAGTAGAAGATGAAAGAAACCTATCTCATGATATAAGACTAGGCAACATACCCGTACTTCTTTTGGTAGAGGATTCAAGAAGGTTTTTTTCCTCATACCTACCTAAATTGTATAGAGAGATATTAACTCAAACAAGAAGTGGTATTGGAGAAGGTTTGAGTTTGAAACAAACAATGATGAGGCTTAGAGGGAGAACAAAAGTATTGCATGCGACCAATATGGAAGATGCAATTGCTTATGTTGAATCATATGGTCTTAATTTAATCGGTTTAATTACTGATGCTGGTTTTCCTGCGATGAATAGGAAAGATATGCAAGCAGGATTATCATTAATAAAAAGAGTTCGTGAAAGATTTCCACATCTACCAATCCTTATGCAATCAACTGAAAAGGATAATCGTGAACCTGCCATAGCATTAGGTGCAGAATTCTTACACAAATTTAATCCTAATTTACTCACTGAATTACATAATTACTTACAATATAAATTAGGTTTCGGAGATTTTATTTTCAGAACACCAGATAAAAGTGAAATCGGCAGAGCAAGTACTATTGAAGAATTAGTTGT
>Ga0115011_10000988_pt1 | contig 21118 bp, 24 predicted proteins | sample TroAtlMetagenome_2_FD_88705 | JGI IMG/M metagenome (GOLD analysis project Ga0115011, IMG submission 88705) | Marine eukaryotic phytoplankton communities from Atlantic Ocean - Tropical Atlantic ANT8 Metagenome | ecosystem: Environmental > Aquatic > Marine > Oceanic | place: Tropical Atlantic...
ATAAGCATGAGTACCACCACCTTGAGTACAAGTGAAGGTAATAGCACCATCGTCTAACTTAACCTTCTCACCATTGGTAAATCCATGTCCAGCTAAAGCAATAACAAGATATCCTGTCTTGGGATCGTAAGTAGTAGCAGATCCAGCAGTATGAGTTGTTGGAGCAAGCATACTATGTGACCCAATAGTCAATTCTAGTACACCTGTACTAGGAGCATATGCTGCTGCAGAAGGAGCATAGTTGATAGTTAATTGAGAACCAATCTCAGATAAACCCAATACATCATTTTCAGTATATCCATTACCAGCAGCATTTAATACTACATTAGTTACTTTCTTACCAGCAACTGTAATATCAGCAGTAGCACCACTTCCACTACCAAGTCTATTCTTCAGAGGAATATTTGTATATGTTCCATTGGTATAACCATATCCAGGAGTTAATCCATTAGCAACATCAAAGGTCTTAACTTCATCACCAATTTGATCTAACTGGAAACTATCTGCATAAGTTGCACGATCATAATACATGCAAAGAACTTTAGTCTCAGCAAGTGGGGGTATATTAAATGTAAGAATATTACTACTGAATGAGTAAGTCGCTGGATTAGTTACAATACCATTAGTAATAACAAATAACTGTTTCTTATCAGCAGTTTTAGCAATTTGTGTACCAATATCAATACCATTGGTTCTAATTCTAAACGAATCATTAATTCCATCAATGTACATTCTAACTGAATGTCCTACTCCAGTTCCAAGACCAGTTAAGTTAATTGATGCTCCACCAGAGATTGTTCTCAATTCAATAGTATTTGCATCAACGTATTTGATGTAATAAGCACTACCATTAGTTAATCCTGTGATAGGAGTTCCAGTTCTAACATTAGGATAGTTACCAGTATTAACTGTAGGTACTGTAGATGGATTATCAATACCATCGGTAATGATCTTAGCAAGAGTGGTAATAGAGCTTGTGACAGTTGCACAACTGTCTGGGGCTACTGTAATACTTAAATCTTTTACTGGTTGTATAGCTGTATAAGTACCAGTTGGTAAGTTGTTAACTATAGCAAGGTTACATAAGTCTCTTGCTGTGTTATATGCAAAAATAGTTTCAATCTCTTCTCCACCAACATGTGATATATGATTTGCTGGATTAGTTCTCGTTACGGAAGCAAGGCTATCACTATTAATAGCAGTAGTAACAATGTTAAAGAGAGTATCCATTGCAGCGTCCACTGAAGCACATGTAGCAGCAATGTAAGTGACGCTAGTATTAGTGGTTTGAGTATAACCGTGAGTACCTTGAATAGTAATTGGAGTATTGATAATAATACTTGCAGCATATTCCTTAGCTTTGTTAAATGCCCATACTGCCTGTGTTTCTTCGCTATCTAAGTGAACTGTGTTAACATAGAAGTTTGCAGCATCCCATACCTCACTATTACCACCATAACGTAAGTTGTAAGCGATTGCTTCTATTACATCAACAATATCATCAATACAGTTCTGATCTCCACCTGGAACACCTGGATAACCAGATGCAATACCAACTGTAGGATCTTGTAACATTTGATACACTGCTTCAGCAGCAATCAAGTTTTTATTGTCTTTGAGTAGATTTGCAGCATCAATATGAGCATTACTTTGAGAAACTACATTACCAACATACTTGTTAGTAGCATCTACAGTGAAATAGTTACCACCATATCTTAAATCATTTGCCCATGCAGCAACAACTAATCTTGTATCTCTAGCACAAGTTGTTGAATTATATGAAAGCGATGGATATGCAGCATTTAATGTACCAATAGTCTCTTCAACAATATAATCAATATTCTTAATAATTAAATCTCTAGCATCTTGGAATCTATCACCACCAGAGTTATAAATTATACGCTGATTATCAACTAATCCATGATTAGTTAATACAACTCTATTAGTAGAAGTATCTACAATACTAGAAGAAGATCCATCAAAGGAAATAGTTCTATCACTGATATCATCTATCTTATATGAGATACATGATAAGATCTTTTGAATATCCAACAACTGTCTGCCATAAACCTGTACTTCTGTCGGAACAGCAGCACTATAATCTGCTTTACCTAGAGCAAAGTTATTAATTGTAGCAAGTTTACCAGTTGCCTTCGCAGATGGCTTAGGAATTACGTAGGTAGTACCATTAAAGGTAGTTCCCATACTATTAGTATTGTATACCCACCAATCCGTAGTATTACCAGCACTTAAGTTGATAGTGGGTTTAGCTCTATAAGATTTCTTAGTTGCTTGCGATAGTACTTGTGTACCAACGACCTTAAATCCTGCAGGATGAGCAGCAAACTTAAGTGGACTCTTCCAATCATTAATATTAATAGATGATGAGATATTATATGAGAATTCTTGATACCTATCACTGTCATATACTCTCTGTTCGTTAAGATCTAAGAAACCAGTAGTACGTTCCCATCCTGCAGCAGATGTACTAATTGGAGACACATCAAATACTGAATCTGCTCTATCAAATGCATGTATTTGACCAAACGCAGAAGTCTCTTCACCAAATACAGGTTCACCGACTTTAAACTCACCTTCTACAATTTCAACACTAACAACACGTCCAGAAGCATCCCAATTCTTAACATAACCATATGCAGTATATGATGTATTAGATGCACCTTGATAAAGTCTTTCTCCAATAGAGAAAGTAGCAGGTTTCATATACGCATTGATAATGTCACCAAGATCGCTGGTATACATTGTAAAGTATGTTTGACCAGTCTGACCATCACCAACAGGAGCAGAAGTGAAAACTATCTTTTGAGCAATTCCAAGATTAGCATTTGCAAGACTTGTAGCAAGTGCAACTTGGTTATCTGCCAATCCATTTCCTGTAGTAGGAGCAATTACATAATATGCAGTATTGGGTGTTAATGGAGCTGGGAACTGCCCTAAGTCCTCTGTGAGGTATACTTTAGTACCATTAGGTACTTTGGGGTTATATGGGAAATTTAAAGTACTATTAGATGCTAATCCTACCCATGTATGAGTTACTCTTGCTTCAACAGCAGGACCAGATGTAAATCCCCTTCCTGCCTTTATGACTTCAACAGATTGAATAACTTCATTCTCAACAATAGCATTTAATTCAAATAAGGATCCTTGTCCACCAACAAGAACAATTTCTGGAGTTGCAACAAAATTAGCACCACCATTTACAACATCAAGGTAATCAATAACTTGAGTTCTTGTTAATTGAAGATTATATGTAGTGTTTAGTTCAGGTTTAAGAGTTATATCATGACTATAGTTGAAAGTAATATTATCACCACCTATTGATTGGATTTTACCCATATCAGAGGATTTAAGTAATATAGAAGCACCTTTTCCTGTTTCTTGTGAAATATTAACTACTGGAGCACTTTGATACTGTACACCAGCATTTTCGATATTAATTGTAGATACAGTTTGATTAATGATGATAGTATTAAACTTAGCGTTAATACCGTTACCACCACTAACTGTAACTGTTGGTGCTGATAGATAACCAGAACCAGCATTAGTTACGGTAATTGCATCAACAGCAGCATCTAATGTAGTTGTAATGGTCGCAGGGTTAGCATGTGACAATCCATCAACTGTAACAGTGAAATCTTCGTTAGAAGCACCACCAGGAAGTTTAGTTCCATCAAAAGTGATTACATCGCCTAATGCATAAGCTACACCACCATCAGTGCAGGTAACACTTGAAATTGCACCATTATTATCTGTAATAACAGTAAACTCAGCACCTGTGCCATTAACAGGAGCAACACTTGTTTGAGTTACTCCAGTAGTAGTTTGATTAGCAGTAAAGGCATTTGAAACGGATTCGTTAATAGTACCTACTGAATTAATAATTCCATAATAGGGATCATCAAATATAACGTCAGGAGCAGATCTATAGTTTGATCCTGCACTTGTAACTGTTACAGTTTGTAACTGTCCACCACCAGTTACAGAAGTTGCAACTGTTGCTTGAATTCCACTTACTGCACTGACAGTTCCCTGAGAGTCTGAACTATAAACAAATCCTGTATTACCACCACCAATGCTAAACATAATATATCCTTTATTTGCAGCACCCGTTCTAGTGTTCTTAAGTGGTTTAATTCTTAATACTGAAGTAGTAGGATCCCAAGAGATAACTTGACCTCTAGCAGTCTGATTTCCTTGAACTGTTTGGGATATGACAATCTCATTCTTAATAAAGGCACCAAATACAGAAGTAAGAGTTAAATCAACGAAATCAGGTAAAGTTACAACTCCAGTTGGTAAAGCGTTGTTATTATAACCAGATCCAGCGTTTGCAACAATAACTTGAGCTAAATTTCCTGAAATAGTTGCTTCTGCAGTTGCACCAGATCCAGCTCTGCTAGATCCACTTAATTTTGGAAGAGATGAGTAGTTTCGACCAGGATCACCAATAGAAATTGTTGCAATGCCACCTGAGGGGAAAATCGAGTTTGTAGAGTAAGTAACTCCAGATGTATATCCACTTTCAGGAGCAAGAGCAGTATAATAACTAAATGCAGTATCTGTCCTAGAAGCAACAGTTTGTGATCCACTAACAGGATCATTCATTGCTGTAAAGTAACTTCCACTTATACTTCCTTCAATATCAAAATAATAGAAGATACCAGGTAGATCTTTCACTAAAATAGTGATTGAAGTCTGATCTCCAGTAATTGTGTCTTTTACTTCATCAGTAACGTTCTTATAAGTGAAAACATCGGTATTTGCCGAATCTAAAGTGAATGCAAGTGTTTTTCCAACATTACTTGCATCAGAAGTGTCAAACTTGTACTTATGACCCAAAATAAGTTGTAATTTCGGTTCTTGAACGTAAATCTCAGATGAAGCAATATTTGCAACTGCAATAGTGGCAAAATTACGTTTTACGGTAAATTTGCGAAGAGTTTCAGTTCTAACAACTGAATAATCAGTTTTATTATATCCAGAAGGTGTAATTCCTGAAATGTTGACAATATCACCAATTCCAACTTGATGAGCAAGATCTGTTTGTATTCTTGCTTCAGTTTCAACTTCAGTTAGTGTAATAGTGAATCCTGAACCTGCAGAAGGAGTTAAGTTGTTTCCGAGGTTAACATTAGCTGCAGAAATGGTATCACCAACAGCATATGCAGTTCCTGCAGATGTAATCGTTACTGTAGTAACTGCACCGCCAGAAACGACGATAGTTGCCTTACCGCCTTTACCAGATCCATTAGTTGATAAAGGAACACCAGAATATGTACCATCTAGGTAATTACTACCTCCAGTAATACTTGACCAACCACCTTGATATAAATTACCGTCTGTACGCCTTCTTACGTAAACCCAGACCATCGAACCATCTGATGCCTCTCCAGATTCATGAGTTGGTGCAGAAGTTCCAGAAGTTCCAGAAGATTTTGCCTCATAAACTCTATCTCCAGCAAATATTAAATCTTTTTCGGTATATGCAGTACTATTAGCATACTCAGCAAGCAATTTCATGCTTGTTGCACTAAAATACTTGAAATAATACTTAGATCCAATTATTTTGGAAGTAAGGGTTCTTTCATAAGCATTATTCGATAAAGAAACAGTAACTGCATCTCCAACTTGCAAATAATGATTATCTGCAGTTGTTATTGATGAAACAAAGAGATCATTGTAAGCTCCAACGAAATTTCCAAGGCTATTAACAGTTCCACCTGTAACTTCGGATACAGTTGCACTAATTCCCTCTCCACCAGTACCTGTATTATCAAAAGTCAATCTATCATTAACTTTATATCCTGATCCACCACCTTCAATTAAATATTGGTCAACACCAGCAGATGAATACTTATTAGTTGAAGATACAACCAAAGAATCAGCGGTACCACCTCTAATAACTGGATAGTAACTATAATATCCAATTCCATCTTCTAGGTATGTTAAAATCTCACCAGTTTCCATTACAATCAATGTTGTAGTGTCTTCTAGTGATAGGAAGAAGTCAACTTTATTATCAAGCTGTTTTCTCTTCGCAACAATGTTATCAGTTCCGATATATGGTGCTTTGTACCTAGTTGCATCTTCTGTAAAGTTTTTCTGAAGACCATTTCCATCCCAGTTGACTTTTTCTGCTTCTGAGTAGAAATTTGGCCCTACAAAGTAAGGAAAAGCTGGTTCTCCAGCAGAACCCTTAATTGTGGAGAAATATGCATAAACTCCATTTGGATATTCTGGAGTAACGCAGAATCTGCCGTTATATTGATCTAAATCTCCTAGACCTTCCAGATATTCATAATCTTCAATATAAGTGCCCATAGGGTCGCTTAGACCGCTTAGAAGAGCATCTCTAGTAGTCTTTACACGATAACTAGAGATCATCAACTTATATGAGTTGTATGGACTGGTATTCTCAGGATCTGTGAAACCATATGGTCCATAAATGGGGTGTCCATCATATGCCCAACCAATAATCGGTGAATGTTTAGTTGGAGTTAGTTCTACTAAGTTCTCATCAATGTTATCTCTCAAAAGGAACCTAAGTTTCTTAGGATTATAAAGATATCCATACTCACCACCATAGATTAGGTAGTTTTCTCCTTGGAATACTCCACCACCTGCACTATCAGTAGTTTTACGAGATACAAATGTATTATCTGATAATTCTGCACCAGTTGCTGCTTCATTGAAACTTAATTCAGTAAGTTTAGTCTGGAATGAAGCACCAGAGCCAGGATACACAATACTAACAGTTGTAGCACCTGCAGAATACCCTGCACCCTTATTTGTTATAGTAACACCAGTAACAATATTGGTACTTGGATCCACAACAGCAAATGCAGTAGCACCAACTCCATCTCCGAGGATAACAACGTCTGGAGCACCGAAATATCCACTACCACCAAATGTAACAATGATACTTTCGATCTTTCCATTCAATATTGATGGATATGCAACAGCACCACTACCAGAGATCAATTTGATAGTTGGTTCGTAAGTATATTGACTTCCTGCATTAGTAATATTAATTGTATCAATAGAACCTCGACAAGTTGCGGTTGCTGTGGCTCCAGTACCACTTCCACCAGTAATTGCAATAGTAGGTACAGATGTATATCCAGTTCCACCATTACTTACAGTGATACCAGTAACTTTACCAGAAGTGATTTGTGCTGTAGCAGTTGCTTGATTACCTGCGGTTGCTCCACCACCAATAACAGAAACAATAGGTTCTGTGAGATATCCACTACCACCATCAGTTATATTAACTGCTGTAAGAGAACCATTAACAGTTACTGTTGCTGCAGCAGAAACACCTTCATATTCCCAACTAACAGTTCCTACAACTAAAGTTCCAGTTGTATGAGTTGGATAATCAATAGAAGAAGCAACTCCTGTGTTTAATGCTTTATACCTATTACCGTTATGCTTAACTTTAGTGTATATTGAATAATTTTCACCGAGTTTATAATCTGGTTCAAATTCAACCGTAGGTGGGTTAGTGACATCATATCCAGTACCACCAGATAGCCTATCAATTGCCCTTATACCACCATATTTCTTAATATCCTTCTCTTTACCTTTATAAGAGAAAAATGGAACACCAACAGCAGAAATACCAACCTGTCCAGATGGAGTAGCAGTTTTTGTACTCTTAGTTCTTGGAGTTGCGGGTATTCTCTTAAGATATCTCTGGTTTCCTGGATTCAAGTCGCCAGCAGCAAATGGACCAATCTTATGTGATGGTATACCTGCACTAGCTACAATAACGTCTGTTGCTGACTTGTATGTATTCTGTACATCTGTAAGAAATGGACTTATTATATTCTTAATTGATGAATAGTCACTATTTCCATATGCAAACTCTCTAGCAATGTAAAATTCAAAATTAGTAATTCCACTAGCAGGAGATGTAGAGAAAATAAACTCAAATGTATTCTCATCAATAATACCAACAACATCATGTTGATTATTGTAAATGTCTTCAGGAGCATTTAAGATCCTAATTATATCATCTCTCCTCAAACGATGCTTTTCTTTGGTTACAACAGTACAACGTACTGAACCGTTGGCAGCAACGGTTCCTAGGGTCGCAGAAACGCCTCTGAGGGCACGTCTAATATTATACTGGAATGAATCCCATACTGGATCAATACTATCAAAGCCAGGTGCTATGGGAGTTGTAACTTTACTGTTAGGAAGGTAATATTTACCACCATCAGTCAATACTACACCTCTAGTACCACCATAAACCTTTAATTGGATTGTTGACCCATCTACATTACTTTCACCGTAAATTTTGAATGCAGCAAAGACTTCTTGACCTGCATCATGTGCTACAATGAGTGTATTCTCTCTAGCACGGTTACATCCTAGAAATTGGTTAACTGTTTTGTCTGTATAGCTAATAATCTCATCTTCAATCCTGAATCTTCCATTTTCTTGAGGCCAACCAAGAGTAGAGTCAACAGTAATAACAGTATCAGTTATATTTCCACCTACATCAGCAGAAAGGGTTGTTTTGTATGGAGTTACAAAAGTTCCTGTTGAATTATTGGTATCTACATCAATTTCAAAAACTGAACCACTTGCAGTGAAAACTTCTACGACACCTTTAACATAAATTCTTGCTTCTGCAACATTTGGGTCATTTGCATCATTTTCTTGATACAATACTTGCCCTACAAGATCAGTTGGATCTCCAGAAACAGCAACAGCACGAATTACCTCTCTAGAAGTGTAATATGCATCTGATGGCTTGAAAATTCTATCCCTTGGGTAGCTAACTTCCGATTCTACGCCAAAAAGTGTCCTTAAGACAAATTGAAACGACCTAGTAGACCCCTTAGAGGCATAAAAGTCCTTAATTCGCTTAACTATAGTGGATTCAGTAACTCCATCCGCAAAATTCTTCGGATAAGTCGCTAAAAACTGTTCTTTGAACTTCCCAAGGACATAAAGTGGGAAAATGTTGTTTAAATTGACAACTGTTGCTCCAAGATCATGAGTTGCAGCAGTTGTTTCCTCAAATTTATAGATTCCTTCCTTTCCAAGTGCTCTTATTGCATCAAAACCCCTTGCACAATCGTTAAAGATGGTAGATCCTTTACTTTGATAGTAAATTATCTCATCATCAATCAAAAGTAGACCTTCAGATGGAAAATCACGAGTAGATTCAACGTCAACAGCTGTCGAAGATGTTGTTACAGCAGAAATCAGCTTAGTTTCAGTAACTAAATCGCCATAATTGTCAATATTGTAGTAATCTGACCAATTATTGATAATATCAAAACAATATCCTCTTAATTCTTGTGACTTATAATATTCTTTTACAAAATCAATGAACGTAGGATAATCCTCTGAGACAAATTGTGGAAATTGCCCCGCAATATTATGGGATATCTGTGTTTTAGATTCTGAAGTGACCTCCGACGGAACAGGGGTTACTGTAACCGTGGTGGTCGGGGTAGTCCACTGACCAACTTTCCAGGAAGAATTTGTCATGCCTTATTAACTATAGCTGGACTCTGGTACAACTCCTGTTCCAGAGAGATTTGAACCGCTACTGATGGTGTCTTCTACAACACTAACAGCTGTATTATCTATACCTATTGTTAGATAGGTTTCACGTAAAGATATTAAATCATTCGATAAAGGTACTGCAGATATCTGCAATCCATTTCCACTAACATCAGTTGATGTAATTGTCAGGTCATTAATGACAATTTCACCCATATCATAATCAACTGTACCCCACAAACCATCAACATACTCCTTTTCACCCGTTCCTTTAACGTAAAACAACCTTAACGACTTAGCACCGTCATCATTCATGTAATAAGTATTGGTTGTATCACCCAAAATCTTGAATCCACTAGTGGAAACAGAAGGTTCTGTTGATGTTCCTTGCTTAATTCTGTTACCGTAACATATTTTATAGTTAACACGAGTGTTTAAATCAACTGTTACGTTCTTTCTCATCTTGAGACGAGTGATATTAGAAGTAATTGAGGTTTCTGCATCATCAATTACCTTTTGAAGTTTGGAGAATTTGAATTTTCCACCAAACTTATTAAACTCAGACCCTTTATTGAGCAGTGTTAGGGTATTTATTACTACATTCTTAATCTGATCCTGTGTTCTACGTGTTACATTAGGGTTGTAATAAACAAAACTAGTCAAATCAATGTATAGAACAGATGGATCAACGATTTGGGGTTGAATTGCAGCAACAGAATACTCTCTGAGCTTCTTCAAAATGACATTTTTCTCTGAAAGAGATAATTTATCAGCATTTTTTGGTTTAATTGACAAAAATACCTTTCCATATTGAGGTGGAGATGCCTCCTCACCGCCATAACAGGCAATAGAAGAGACATTCGTGTAAATTTGTGGTATAATTGCTTCATAATCACGTGTTGAGACTGCTCTACCAAACGCAGAGTAGAATTTAGGAGCAGCAAACTTGATGGATTCAGTAGTTTCTTGTGCAGAACCCCCATCTGGCTTACTTACAAGGCTAATTGTGATGCCAGAAGTGATTGCATTGTTCTGATCATCCCTAAAATTACCAATATTAGTGAAAACTTGCAATCCATTTGCACCAGTTCCTGAAGAAGTGGTGTAAGTAACTGCAACTACGTCTCCATTTGCCAAATCTTTACCTATAGTACCGTCTCCAAAGAGTACTTCAGGTCTTTCATACTCAGATTCTTCTAAGAAATAGACTTTTGATTCAGCATTTATCTTAGTAACGTCTGTTGCTTGTAGATATCTCTCTACAACAGTACCAGAAGTAACCCTTACACGCATTGTTGAGGTATCTGCGTTAGAGTTAGTTAAGATAAAACGCTGTCTTTGGTTAATATCACGTACAAATGTATCAGTTAGGTATACACCTTCTGATAATTCTAAGTTTGAGAACGTTGCGATACCCGATAAACTATCAACTGACTGGGCAATATCAACAGGAGTAGAGAATACAAAGTTATTATTATCTAATCCTGTGAAGTTTAGTACTAATCCAGCATTAAGAGTTACAGTTTTGGGGTATGGGAACGTTGTCTGAACTGAAATATTGACAACTGTTTTAGAAGAACGTGCAGAAACTGGTGTATAACCAATCATCCTAGCAAGCTTTACAACATTCTCACGTAAAACCGCTGTCTCAAGGAAACCTTCATTAACTGCAAGGTTAGCATTTACACTTGTATAGTAAGTATTATATGCAAGAATATCAATTAACACCGTCAAGGACGATCCCTCGAAGTCATAGTCCGAGAATTGGTCCTGTGCCCTGAGGTAACTTTTTATTTGTGCCTTGATTTGATTAAATTCAAGGGCATTAACCTGTTGAAATGCCATTACGGTTTAAATGCAAGTTCTAAATTATCAACTTTTGGAGGTATACCAGTAATTAAATATTCTATTCTTGCAAGAAGACTGTTATTATCGGGTTCAAATAATGTTTTAACCGTAAATACTAGTACTCTTGGTTCATGAATGTTGATAATCTTTCTTAAATTCTCCGCAATTTCTGCCTCTAAAGCAGGTGTATGGTTCTCAAATAACAAACCAATGATGTTACCACCGAACTTATGATCGAAAGGCTTTTCATACCAATTGTACATAACAATATTTTTGACAGACTGCTTAATGGCTGCCTCGTTCTTTAGTGAGAGAACGTCGTCAGTCACCGCATTTTTTTCAAATGTCAAAGAGAAGTCGCGGAAGGACTTCGATATTAAAGCCATTCTGTACAGAATATACCTTCAATATATTTATACCGTTTTTTGTAAACTAATTGTTACCTGTGTTAACAGAGTAGAAAGTGTACTTCAAAAACAACTCTTCACCCTTCTTAATCTCTCTAATAGTTCTCATATGATATATCTTCCCCCACTCTTCTTCTTCAAATACTTTGATGCAGTTAGGATCTTCACTATGATTAACGAACCCTCCTAGAGGTGTCCTCATAATGTCATCATCTACTACAACGTGTGATATACCAAGGTACACGTCATCAGGTATATCGCTTAAAGCAAATAAACCCTGTCCTGCGACAGGGCTATCTTTTACGTGTATGCATTTAGGCAATGCTTGGTACATTATCTACCCTGCCCACGATATCTCTTCTTTGCACCATTCCTAGAAGTAGCAGAGTATTTAGAGTGCTGTCCTCTACCCTGTCTTGTCTTCTTGGGGATTGATTCCACATATTGTTGTGTACCAAACCCACCACTTTTTGTTTTTGCCATAATTACGGACCTGCGAATACGTTAGGTGAACCTTCTGCAACACTAGTACATGTTGCATCCCCTATTCTACCACATCCTACGCCATTTACAAATACGGTTGTACTTCCTGTTGTAATAGGAGCACTATGACCAGGACAAATGGGGGCAGGTAGAAGATGACCTGTGTTGTTATCACCCTGACGAGAGATAGGTATGTTATTACAGAAAACATCAGGGGAACCCTGTGCTCTGGTCATACCACTACAATGTGATACGTCTGCATCACCTATCCTAGTTACTGCTGGCATTACTTTCTCTCCCGTGTCATTAACGTGTGTAGGTACTCAGAATACTTACTCATCTCATTATGCTGTTCTTCAGTATGAGGACTAGGTATATCATTTACCTTGAATTTGATTAAGTGGTCAAAAGTATCTGGAAGATCTCGTACTTTAGTATAAGTTCTAAGTTCTCCCTTTTCTTTTATTATAAATTCACCCTCTAATTCATCCATGGTCATTTTTATTTCTTTGATTTATTTAGAGACCGACGACGCGATTTTCGCGGTTTTTTCGCCTGTAAACTATCTACTTTCCAAAACACAAACATACTCAAAGATGTCCAAAAGAATATTGTCCACCAAAAATTACTCATGCCATTCATCCAATGCTTCTTTAACTATTGCTTTCATCTCTCTCCTTTGTCTTTTATTCAAAGAACCAAAACGACTGTCTATCCACTTCTTACAATACCAGAAGACAAATAGAACTGCTAGTAGGGCAAAACCCTCACCCCAAGATAAACTCCATGCCCACTCAAAGAACTTCCACATAACTTACTCCTGTATTTGATCTAGTCTCAGATAACTACTCGCAGGAACGTGTAGTTCTGAAATCTTTTTATCATGTTCACATACTACATCAACTAGTTTCTCATATTTCTCCGAGCCAGGTCTCTTCATCATTAAATTAGACTTGGCAACCTTTTCTTCCAAGGCGACAAGTCTAGCGAGTATTTCTTCGTTTGTTAAAGGCATAATAAAACAGTGTCAGTTAAACGTTTGCAGTTGCAAGTCTTTCCTTATCTAGGAAACGTTCTTGAAGATCATAGTTTAATCTCCAATTAGAGGTATTCACATAATACCCAATAATACCAGACCCGTCACAGTTATATCCATATCCAGTAACAGGTTCTCTACAACCGTCAAGGTCGAAAGTTTTTCCTGACATCAGATAGTCGTGATACTTGGTGTCTAGTGAGATCATTGGTGGAACTGGGAGGGAGGTTTAGTATATATGTTTATTATATCATGATCTCCACATATTGTCAAAAAAGGTCTGGGCGAATTTTACAGAAAAAAATATATTTGTTTTAGCGTGCGACCGAATGCAAGACTTTGTAGCCTAGCTCGATATGGAACCTTAAGCTAAGGCACCCCCCATGGGCAGCACCCGAAGGGGGCACTGCCTCAGAGAGTGGGTCAGATGTGCGGTGGTGCAATCTCGGCACGCCATCCCAACCTTGCAAAGTCTTCTAGAATTTCCAAGGCAGACTCATAAGTTGAAAAACTGATCAGTCTTGGATTTTGTTGCTGGTTTGTCCAATAACGAACCTTTGTGTTGATTTTGCTCATGTGAGAAATTAGGGTAAGAGTTCAGGAAATAATAACGGATGAAAGAATCATGCTTGAGCAGATCATATGTTGATGATGTGATCATGCGTTTACTTCCATCCATTTGAATTCTGCCTCAGTCCCGCATTTCCATATAGTCATTGCTTCCATCTGGTCGGTTGCCCATGATAGTGCAATGTCTTGGATGCGGTCGAAGTCACCGCCAAACTCTGCATTTGCTTTGAGTTCGTTACCCCATGATGAGGGTTGGACTGCCCATGATGTCATAATGAAAAACCTCTTGTGAAAAATGGATAATGGAAAGGCGACCTAATGGCGGTCGCTTATATTCCATGTGCCTGTTGGGTGAGATCTGAAAGTGAAGTCATCCTCGGCGAGTTTTGTCAATGCTGCCATCACCGCCTTGTCTTGTATTGCTGCCTCATTCATGAGTACGCATCCATCGAACATTGGGCGAAGGTCAGAGTTGAACATTGGTTGATCGTTTGACATGTCCTAATTATAGCAGGTGGGCATGAGGTGGGAACGGGAAGCGGCGAAGTCTTAACACTCTGTTGTGAAAATTCTGGCCGCCCCGCTGATCATAAATCCAGAGCAACGACAAAGGTTGCCCATGAAAAACGGGCGACCCCGACGGGCACCCGTATGAATAAGAATTTCATGATATCAGACAAAGGCGATCTCTGCTGATTCTGATCTGCTGTACATGATGCATTCCTGGTTGAATTGCTTGGCGTACGTCGCGCCGATCGATTTGAGGTTTTGGACAATGGAGTCAGATCCCGTAGAACGTTCGTCAACGGTGACTGAAATTACCTTGCTATTTTCCAAGGTGCCTTTGTAAATTCCGATCGCATCCGTGATAGTTGCAAATTGGAGAAGAGGGCAAATCTCAGTCTCAACGAATTGCAACCACATCTGATTCGTGACCTTTCCCGCATTTGGGATATTCATGCCAAGGGTGATGCTGTGGGTTTGCATAGTGTCCTGTGTTGAACATTCTAATTGTACACCCTCCAGCGGGGTCAATTCAACACTGAGTGTGCAGGTTGTTCAACTGTCCATGGGCGGCCGGAATTGTTTCATAATGTTACGTTGTCCGCTTTGGAATTTTTACTGTGGCAATCCGTGTGTATAATATGGGAGTACCAAACGCCAGCATCCAAATGCCAGCATCTGCTAAGTCTGCAACCGTCCCAACTGCTAAAGCAAAACCAGCACGCAAGACCAGAGCACGCAAAGCACCCGCTACCCCTCGCACTCGCAAGGCAGCGGCAGTTGAAAAAACTGACAAAGTGATTGCCGAAGTTCAAGCAGTCCTCGACTCCACTCCATCCCCTAAGGTTGAAAAGGTCGAAACTTCAAACCCTACAAAGTCAATATTTGACTTTAAGGATTTAACCGCACTCAGAGGACTTGACTTAATCGTGCTCCCTCTGATCTTCTTAGAAGCGTTCACCGTGAACATTCTACAGAACGCAGGTTTCACAGTTCCTGCACGTGTGGCAATCAAATAACTGTCACAAGCACCCTTCCATAGGGTGCTTTTTTCGTTTATACTTAAACTGTCAACCAAAGCGATTTCATTTCAATGATCCTTAGACAACTCGGTTCTAATCAGACTGAACTTTCACTTAATAACGGCACTTCGTTATTTTTCTCTTACGAGACTCCTGTTGCTGGATACTCTCCAGATTTGGGTTGGTTCAAAACTTCGACCTATTATTCACGGACAACATCCAAGCACATCAACCAGTATTTCAAGCACGCCGACAAAGACAAAATCAGAATTGTTTCAAATGATGTCATTGTCGAGATGTGTCACCCTGAGGGTGTAAAATAGGTACATGAGAAACCTTCAAATCTCAGAAGCAGAAGAAACCGTCCTCGTTCAGATGGCGTGTTTCTTCAACGATTGCGGGATACCTGATGACTTCGATCAGGCAGCATACGATTCCCTCTTCGAGAAAATCACCGAACCTTCACCCTTTGATTATGTCTGATTCAACCTACCTTGAAGATCTAGCGGAAGCAATCTTCGACCAAATCGTCACCGAGAATTTCAAAGACCTCACACGTGCAGAAGAAGCACTCGTTTATGAAATTGCCTGTGATCGAGCATACGAGGGAGTCTAGCACTCCCTTTTTTCCTGTCCCATTATTTTAAAAGAACACTATGCCAAATTGGTGCAATAACCGTCTAACCGTATCAGGTGAAGACACCGAACAGGTCGCAAAGGTTAAATCATTTTTAGAAAGTGATTCCCCATTTGCGGACATTTACCCCGAACCCGACTGGAAGACGATTCCCCTCCCTGCTGATGAGGTTGAATCACTAGGTCGCAAGCGTGGCAATCCTGGAGAATTGCCTGAGTATGTGGAAATTAAAAACCCTAACGGCGAGGTCGTACACAAAGGATTGGAATTCAAATCCACAGGGTGTCAAGATGATAGGTGGTATAATTGGCGTGTTCAGAATTGGGACACCAAATGGGACATTCACCGTGACCATGTAGAGTGGGGTGATGATGATGAAAATTACTTCGTTTGCTATTTTGACACAGCATGGAGTCCACCTGAGGGCGTAATACACAAATTGCGTGACATGTTCCCTGACCTCGGCATATCATTATTTTATGATGAACCAGGAATGGAAATTGCGGGGTACGTGTAATGAGTTTTTTTAAACACGTAGCACTTCATGAATACGACATAACAGACAAAGGCATCACACAGGCATGTTATGACGAAATGAAAGCAGATGGATATGATATAGTCATATCTGAAAAAGAAATGCAAGTCCTAGCACGTCACAGGTGCGAGGAGTTTAAAAACTACATGCGTCCTCTCTTCTCATGAATCAATTCCGAATCGAATGCTCTGAGGTCAACTACTTCACAGTTCTTGTTGAAGCAGAGACCGAAGACGAAGCGAGGGAACTTGCCCACGCAAATATAAATTCATTTGACGTTGAAGATGAGTACGTCTCTGAATGGACAATCGAGACAGTAGAAGAATTATAAAAAATCCGGCCGGAATCCAATCCACAAACTGTCACAAGGTTTGTGGAATTGGGGTCGTGATCGTGTAATATTAAGGTATGAAATTCAAAGACCAATTCACGATCACACTCAATTCAGAGCAGCACGCTCTTTTAAATGAGTGTCTCAGCGGGGTCGCCTCGCTCGACTTGCCTCCTTCTCTAGATGACAATTTCGACCAACTTTGGGAAAATGTCATTGAATGCGATCACCAAATTATTGAGGACATCTCATGAGTACAATTTCAGAATTTTACAACGGTCTCTTAAAAAAAGGATACACTGAACGTGAGATCCGAGAGAGTTCACAGCGACACCAGCAACGGGTCGCGCCTGATTGGTTCAACGGCACATATGCCGAATATTTGGAAAGTATGCATGATTTTCTAAATGGCATGTAATCAATTCGAGGATCTGCAGGAGTATACATTCCTGCACGATATCCTAGGCAAGTTCACCGTCATGGAAGACAACTTGCCCGATGCCATAAAAAAAGTGCCACCCTCTGCAATCCTAATTGCAGTGAACGGCGACCCTCGCTTCTGAGGGTCTTTTTTATGCGGTCCGGCCGACATATGGAAATTTCGGCCGCCCGTGGTCAATTATATAACTGTCACACAGGTACGTAATAACATAGACCCTCTGTGAGATAATATTCACATAACTGTTCATACTGTGGAAATTCCTCTATGAGATCCGTGTCTAGCAATAACTGGGCGAGATCTATGCTCGCCTTCCAGTCTGCCTTGCCTGTGTCATACAGGTCGATTAGACGTTTTAGTTCAGACATCTTCCTCCAGGTAGTCAAGGTGTTTGGTAAGTCTACCTTTATTTGCTATCTCATCCAAAAAGCCATCTGTGGCTAAATCTTCAATTTCTCTTAATTCCTTCTTTTTTTGACTAAATGATCCTTTCTTGCGAGTTCCTCGGTAATCCCAAGTTTTTGCCATTTTCTTCGGTTTTTTACTAAACTGACGTAATTTGAACTAAATCGCCACTTTTGAGCGAATCATTATAAAATCGTCCAAGTGAAATACTTTCAGGGTTTTTCACAAAACCTTCCAGTTTCGTCAAAAGTTTCGAGCTTGCAGGTTTCCACTTATACTCGTAAGTTTTCTCATTTCCTGAGAAGTTTATGAGAACCTTGGATCCTTGCACGACTATCCTATCTATGGCAGAACTGAGTTCGCCGATGTCAAATTCGTGTTTCTTTGCGGGCATGGGAATTGTTTTCTATACAGTTATTATAGTACATTTGGGTGGAAAAAGCAAACTCGCAGGACACTTAGAGAACTGGCACAGGGTCGCTTGACATTTCGTCCACTGCGGGCTTAGACCCAAACAACATCAGACATTACAATGGAATAGTACGGGCATACTACTTTAATTAAATATTTCTTAAATCATAGAGTAATCTCAACGTTTTTGTGATATAATACCTAGGTACCTGCGGAACACCGAAGTATCCCTCCCAATTCACCCAGTTTTGGTATAATGTGATACCAAAATACTTAGCGGGAACTGCGCGTATACTCTGTAGGTACTTCATACTCACTCCAAGGTCATTCTACGTAGACTTCGCTTCAAAAAAATCGGCGGCGACTGCGATGTCCTCTGTTGACTGAGAAAACGTATCACAAAACTGATATACCCTATGGTTTATCTGTCCTGCCCTACGTCCTACTGACATAAGGCATTCTCTTCTACGTTTTAATAGTCTTTCTACGTCTATGTCATCCATTACCCTTACCTACCTTTAGTATTGACTTATTAGTCGTACCATATTGTGAATAGAGTTTAGCGTCATTAATCGCTTGGTCGTCTGTTTTAAATGGACCGTATGATTGTGGTACGTCCTGATAGTGCCAATATATTCCTCTTCTCTTTGGTTTTAGTTCGATCACGATGTCTTGATTGACAACTGAGAATTGAACTTTCTTAGTTGATTTTGCCATTAGAAGATCTAGGTAGGATTTGATGCCAATAGTCTGGATAGACCAGTACATTGACTTGATTGTATTTACACTTGCTTGTTGCAGCAAGATCGGGATCTTTGTCCCATTGGTGAGTGCATACGACTATGTACTCTGTTGCGATGAATTTAATAAATGCTTCATCTGACCCATCATATGAACATAGGTCACCCACTTTCCATTTATCCTGTTTAGGCATGTGTCAGTTACCAAAACCATTACCCTTACTTAGGTCAGTTCTTTGGACATACAATTCACGTAGAGAACGTTTCATGTATTGTACCTCTTCATCACTAAACATGAATGGATCACGTTCAGAGATCTTTAGGGAACGTTTGATATCCTTAATCAATTTAGATAAGGATGCGACTGTCTCTACTTGTTGCATTTGGGTATCTGGTCTTAGTTTCATGGGTGACCTATGTATTGAACTTATAGATCGGTTAGGTCTGTATCTACACGCTCCTGAATGTCATCTAGCACTGCTATGATGTCATTACCATTGTCAGCGTTCTCAAGAAGGAAATGTGCGAAAGTTTCAGACATTGAATTAAATGCGTAATTGGATTTGAATGGTGCCCTCAGTCTGATTTGAACAGACAACCTATGCTTTACAAAAGCATTGCTCTACCGTTGAGCTATGGGGGCATGTGGTGGAAGAGGTTCAAATTAAAAGCGTGTTCTACAAAACTTAATTGAAGGTGTCCGCTACCCGTGCCTTCCACAATTGGACTTACACTAATGACCATTGCAATGATGATTAGATGCCCTATTGGTGGGTTGAACGATTTAGAGGTGCAACACTAAGCGAACATGCTATCGGTTGACTTAATACCTTAACCGTTCAACATATTAATTATAGCAGATCAAGACTGCCATGCAATACCCTATGTGCAGGTTTGTTAGCTGGCACACCGTTCATTAAATTATCGATCACTGGTGCTAGTCTCTCCTTGAAGAAGGCAAAGTACTCATCAGGTGTAAATGGGCATCCATCGATCCCCATCCATGATATAACGTCTTCTACATCGAATACACCCACTCCTAATGCTTCATACTCTCTAGCAATGTTAGTGGGTATATTACGCAATACAGGTACGAAGTAACCACTCTGTACCTCACGATCATCCCTATTGGATAACGTTTCAGTTATTTGTTGTATCTTCTCATTACTAGCACGTATCTTCTCAGTGTCAAAATTAACATTACACTTGCTCTCAAGGTACAAGTGGGTATCAGCACCTAGGTCAGGTACACTGAAGTAATGGTCTATCTGTCTAGTACGACCATTAACATCAACTCTGTCACTATGCTCAATGTGATTAGTACAATGAGGACTATCTGAGAATACTTTATTCCAGAACTTCTCTAGTCTAGTACCAATTGTAATGGATACTGACTGTGTAGAAGGGCGTGATCCTAGTCCACATGCCTCTAGAATGAATGATTCTGTTGTCTTTGGTTTAATACTCTCAATGAGTGGGAGTAGTGTTTCCTCTAGGTACTTGGCACCGTATTCAGTGGATGATGACATTATCAAAGTTGTAAGTAGGAATGGAACGTATTCTAATGACATTATACCCTTGTTCTCTCTTTATTTCAACTATAGCAAAATCTTCATCCTTGTCGTAGTCCACAAGATTGATACTCTCTTCAGGTTCAAACTGTTCGAGGTGGTGGATTAACTGACGTACTAGCATCGTGACTGCTCGTACTCTGTTACTGCATCAGTAACTAACTGACGATGGATGTAGAATAGTTTACCTAGGTCAACATCCTCTAGTTCAGTCCACTCAGACACATAGTCCCAATTATCCATATCAGGAGTGCAATCAGCAGCAAATGTAGGGCATGAGCATAACTCATCCTCCTCATCTAACCAGAAGTGACGACCGAAATGAAGTGAAGCGATCATGTGAACTGTGTAACTGATATTATTATGCCACATTCAGAAGGTCTTGGAGTGTACCCTGTGCAGGTTCTTTTACTGGCACACTTGTAGTGTAATTGGTCACGTACATATGCTTTACTTGAGCATTGGCATGGTTCTTATTCTTTCCGAAGCGTTGACCATACCCAAACTCTTTGTACATGATATGATAGTTCTTAAGTTCTTGCTTATAGAAATCATTCTCACTATGTACAAATAACCATTTTGCCTTTGTATTATTCATGCATGTGACTAACCGTTCATGCATACTCTCACCACCAT
>Ga0115011_10000989_pt1 | contig 21115 bp, 16 predicted proteins | sample TroAtlMetagenome_2_FD_88705 | JGI IMG/M metagenome (GOLD analysis project Ga0115011, IMG submission 88705) | Marine eukaryotic phytoplankton communities from Atlantic Ocean - Tropical Atlantic ANT8 Metagenome | ecosystem: Environmental > Aquatic > Marine > Oceanic | place: Tropical Atlantic...
ATAGAGTTCTGCAGAAATGTATTGGGGATGAAGGAAGCAAACTCTACTGAATTTGATGAAAATACGCCTCAGCCAGCAGTAGTATTCATGCCGGAGATTTCAAAGACACATATGGGTGGAACCATGAGACTAGGGACAAAACCAACACCATTCCTTGTAGAAGATTGTAAAATAAAAAGACTTTATGGGAATCAGCCACATGTTGATGAGAGACACAGGCACAGATACGAGGTAAATCCAGAGCTAATTTCAAGAATTGAAAGTGCGGGATTAATTTATGTTGGAAAAGACGAGACAGGCCAAAGATGTGAAATTATGGAGTTGAAAGAACATCCATATTACGTTGGTACACAATATCATCCAGAATTTAAATCTAGACCAGGGAGGCCTAGTCCTCCATTTTTGGGCCTTCTGATGGCTTCAATAGGGGAAAAGATCTGAAATTAATCAACTATTATTGGTAGCACTCTAGTAGTTCTATATCCCTGTAATACTTTCATATATTTTTTTTCAGAAAATCTTTGATCTAATTTTTCATCTCCGGTTTCTATTCGTAAACGGCGAACTGAAATCAATTTAGCAGGAGTAACTACACCTAATATATCGTCAATTGGTATTTTCCTTAAAACACTTGGAGAAAGTTGTAAGTTCCCCCTTCCTATAAGGAAACCTTGGCCCCCCATAGGAGACAAAAGCAAAGTAACCTGGCCTTTGTGTGAAGATAAAATATCAATTAGCTGTTCTTCATTAAGATCGGCCCCTACCTGTTTATTACCTAATGTAGCATCAATTCCAAGAACGGTTCCTTCGAAACCGACCATATTAGAAATTGTCCTTAATGTTCCACCGGAACCCCAAATAATTAATCTTTCATCATGAATTAATAACTCTCGAATATGATCTGCAAGTCCTTCTATTATCTCTTCTTCACCTGTTGCCTCAACTCGCATTTTAGCACCTTGCATCCACCTAGGCGATGCAGGAGTCTTAGCTTCAGCATACAACCTAACTACCCATTCGCCATTCCGATATTTATCTTCATCTAAATCAAGAACCTCGGTACTGGATAGTAACAACTCTCCATTCAACCATGATGAAAGTACTTCTGCACCTGCTTTAGGTGATGAGGAAAAACATCCAGAATGCATTTTCACGCCACATGGAATACCAATTACTGGTATACTAGATTTATTTTTAGATTCTAAAGCCGATACTATATCTCTGGTAGTTCCATCACCACCAGCATATAGTATCAAATCAACATCTGAGTCGATTAAGAGGTATACTAATTCGGTGGTATCTGACGGACTGGTAGATTCTGAAGATTCATGAATTAAGTTGAAATCTCCTATGGATATATTATCAGGTATCCATTGACTACCCATTCTACCCTTGCTTGTATACCATTGGATAATTTGTTCATTATCATAAATTTTACTAAAATATAACAATGCATCACTTACTCTAGGTCCTGCCCTATCTTCTGCACCCATTGAACGAGCATATTTGGCTTGACCATCAGAACCCTTCAAACCTAATCTACCCCCTAAACCTGCATCAGGATTTACCAACAGGCCAATGCGCACCATATCACTCGCAAAGGGCGTGTGTTAATATCAATACAGCCTATGGGTTTACCATAATGCGCATCGTAATTGCACTTGGCGGAAACGCTCTTCTTCGAAGAGGAGATGAAATGACTGCTGCTAATCAAAGAGAAAATATCAGAATTGCTGCAAAAGCTTTAGCTCCAATTATTGAGGAACATGAAGTAGTAATTAGTCATGGAAACGGCCCCCAAGTCGGCCTACTATCATTACAGTCCGCTGCTTACAAAGAAGTTGAAGAATATCCTCTTGATATTTTAGGTGCGCAAACTCAAGGGATGATTGGTTACATGATTGAACAAGAATTAGGTAACCTCCTACCAATAGGAAAACCCATTGCTTCTATTCTGACAATGGTGGAAATAGATCCTGAAGACCCTGCATTTTCAAATCCCACGAAACCCATAGGCCCTGTATATACAGAAGAAGAGGCTAAAAATCTAGCAAAAATTAACGGTTGGAATATTAAAAATGATGGAGAATATTGGAGAAGGGTTGTTCCTTCACCAGAACCTCATCGGATTTTTGAGTTGAGACCTATTCATTGGTTGTTGGAAAAGGGGACTGTAGTCATATGTGCAGGCGGTGGCGGTATTCCTACATCTTACACAAAAAAAGGTAAATTAGAGGGAGTAGAGGTTGTAATTGATAAAGATAGAGCTAGTTCTTTACTGGCTTTTGAATTGGACGCGGATTTACTAATTATGGCAACAGATACAGATGGGGTTTACCTTGATTGGGGAGGTGATTCAGAAAAAATTATCTCAAGAACAACACCTGAGGAAATTGGAGAATATGTATTTGATAAGGGTTCAATGGGACCAAAGGTTGAGGCCGCCTGTACCTTTGTTGAACGTTCGGGAGAAAGAGCTGTGATTGGGTCACTTAATGATATCCAAAAAATGGTTGAAGGGGTAGCGGGAACACAATTTTTACTGAAATAACTTTTACATTTTGTGATTAAATAAGCAAGGTATTCATATCATTGTCGTGTCGGGACAGATTACGGAGGCGGGGTGAATGTCGATGATACAGGTAAAAATCAATGACGAAGAAACACATGAATACGCATCCGGAATTACTGCAGGAGATATCTTGGAGAATGTATATGGAAAAAGGAGTGGCGCGGTAGCTGCAAATATTGATGGCATAGAAAGGGATATGTCATTTACAATCAATGAAAATTGTAAAATTGAGCCGATATTGGGCGAGTCGGAACAGGGATTGTATATTCTTAGACACTCCTGCGCACATTTACTTGCACAAGCTGTTGTTGAAATCTTTCCCGACGCTAAACCTACAATAGGGCCTCCGATTGAACATGGATTCTACTATGACTTTCATATGAATCCAATAGGTGACAGTGATCTCAAGAAAATAGAAAAAAGAATGAATCAACTTGTTCGAGAAAATATTAAGATCAATAGAGAAGAATATGAGAATAATGAATTAAGAGAAATGTTCCAGAAAAATAAATTCAAGATAGAAATTATGGATGAAAAAATAGGAAATGAGGTTGGTTCAACTGCCTATAGACAAGGCGATTTTGTTGATTTGTGTAGAGGCCCGCATGTGCCATCAACTTCTCATCTTAGATGGTTCAAGTTAACAAGTACGAGTCAAGCATATTGGAGAGCTGATAGAAATAGAGAACCTCTGACCCGAATTTATGGTATGTGTTATGCTACCAAAGAAGGATTGAAAGAAAGGCAAAGGCAAATTGAAGAAGCTAGCAAAAGAGATCATAAAAAGATTGGAAAAGAAATGGAACTTTATATGATTGATGAAATGATTGGTAAAGGATTGCCAGTTTGGTTGCCTAATGGAGAAATCCTAAAATCAGAAATAGAAAAATATGCATTGGAGACTGAAGAAATATATGGATACGATAGAGTGACTACTCCAGTTCTAGCAAAAAAGGAATTATTCGAATGCAGTGGCCACCTGCCACATTATGCTGAAGGAATGTATCCTCCAATGGAAATGGATGATGGAACTTACTATCTAAAGGCTATGAATTGCCCAATGCATCACTTAGTTTTTAGTAATAAAAAAAGGTCATACAGAGAACTTCCACTAAGAATTGCAGAATATGGAACTGTGTATAGGAATGAAATGTCTGGAACTTTGGCAGGCCTATTACGAGTTAGGATGTTATCAATGAATGACGCACACATATATTGTACCCTTGAACAAGTTGGACAAGAGGTTGCGAGTAATATTAAAATGGTTCAAGATTATTACTCATCATTTGGATTTGAAAATTATCATTTCAGATTATCTCTTTGGGATCCTGAAAATACTGATAAATACATCAAACAACCTGAAAATTGGAATTCTACTCAAGATCATCTAAGAAGAATATTAGATGAATTAAAGGTACCTTATGTAGAAGCAATTGGTGAAGCCGCATTTTATGGTCCTAAAATCGATATTCAGTTTACAACTGCCTTGGGTAGAGAGGAGTCGATGTCAACAATACAGCTTGATTTCGCAGCAAAGGAGCGTTTTGGATTGACTTATAAAGATGAAAAAGGCGAAGAAAATGGAGAAGTTTTTGTTATTCATAGAGCACCGCTATCAACTCATGAGAGATTTGTTGCATTCCTAACAGAACATTGGGCTGGAAACTTCCCCACTTGGCTATCGCCAAGACAAATTCAGATAATTACTATTTCCGAGAAGCAGAAAAAATATGCAAGAGAAGTTGAGAAATCTCTAGCAGATATTGGAGTTAGGGTATCAGTAGATGACTCAGATGCAACTATCGGGAAGAAAATTCGTATGCATAGGAAAATGCGCCCCGCGTATATGTTAATTCTAGGTGAAGATGAGGAAAAAGGAAAAACAGTATCAATTAGAATAGACAGAAAAGGAGAGCCGAGAAGCGGAGAACAATGTAATGGAGTCCCCCTAAATGAATTCTTAGAAAATTTATCCAAAGAGATTACTTCGAAAAGTAAAGAGTTATCGTTGGTTAAATAAACATTGAGGCGTCGATATGGAAGATGGAGAGATAGTAAATATTGCAGGTTATCGCTTTGTCGATTTAGAGGATAGGGATGAACTAAGGCAACCATTCAGATTTATTTGTGAAAAGCTAAATCTCAAGGGTACTATTTTACTGAGTAGAAATGGAATCAATTTTTTCCTTGCCGGAGATAAAAAATCTATAGATTCTTACATAGAATTTCTAGAATCGGATAAAAGATTCGTCGACATACCATTAAAAATAAGTTATACCGATTATCAACCGTTTCGAAGAATGCTTGTGAGATTGAAGAAAGAAATTATTTCATTAGGTTTAGATGAAGTTAGGCCAGCAGAGTTTACTGCACCTAATATCAAACCTCAGGAATTAAAGAATATGTTAGACAAGAATGAAGATTTACTAATTCTAGATACAAGAAATGATTATGAAACTAGAGTGGGTTTATTTGAGAACGCAATAGATCTCAATTTATCCACATTCAGGGATTTTCCAGAAGCCATTTTGGATCTTCCTGAAGAGTACAAAACAAAACAAATAGTAATGTATTGTACAGGAGGAATCAGGTGTGAAAAGGCATCAGTAGTAATGATGAATGCCGGTTTTGAGAATGTTAAACAATTAGAGGGTGGAGTTTTAGGATACTTTGAGGAGACTGATGGGTCTCATTGGAATGGAGACTGTTTTGTCTTTGATCAAAGAGTTGCAGTAGATACCGAGTTAAATGAAACGGAATACTCAATGTGCTTCGCTTGTAGAGAACCTCTAACAAAGCAAGAAAGAAGGTCTAATGATTATAAATTTGATTCTTATTGCCCATATTGTGTAGATAAAAATAAAAATGAAGCTTAAATTCTTCTCCTAAGATTTTCAATAATTTCATCGGTTTCTCCCAATAATGAAAGAGTAGAATCTATATCTCCCTCATCCAATAATCTCTTACATTCAGAAATTTTACTCTCAGCACTCATCCTCATTGGATCATTGACTTTAATATTAGATGAGTCAAGTTTCTTCCTTAAGTCAATCCATTCGCTTTCTAAGAATGAGTATAATTCTAAAGCCTCTGATTTTGATTTTTCATAGATTTGAAGATCTTTTGTAAGTAATTCTAGAAGTCTAGATGCTTCAACCCATTGTTCTAAATCTACTTTTTCTTCAATATTTTTCAGTTCATTTCTCCATTTATCACCGGAGTGACCAGTAGGGAAACTTGCAACCAATTTTTTCTTCTGTCTAAGAGCACGCTGTACTTTCTGCATTGATTCAGAAACTTTATTTATATCTCTGAGAATACTTGTAGCCAATCCTTTAGCAAGTGAAGAATTTCCTGATTCTAATGCACTCTTTGACTCTAATAATCTTTCTTTGGTACTAACTGAGAAACTATCATCAACGCCTTGGATAGCCTTTTCGGCTTCCATTATTGCTTCTTTGGCCTCTATTGTAGTAGCTTCTAAACTTTCAAGATGGCCAGAAACTGAAGATGCTATCTTAATTGCTTCAATTGGATTTTCCGATTCGAGTGCTTCCTTAGCGGAATCAATTATGTTTCTTATTGAGTCTAATTGAACTTTTGTAATACTAGAAATTAATTCTTCTGCACTTGCGATTTCATCAATTGCATTTTGCCAATGTTGAATTACCACCTCAGACTTCTTTTTTGAAAGTCGGAAGAATATCTCGGATTCTCTTAAGGAACCAAAATCAGATTCTTTTTCTCCGGATTCAAATGCCTTTCTTGGACCAGTTATTCCAGGAGCTATAGATTCTGCTTTCTTCAAAAATAGGTAAGTTTCTTGTTTTATATCATCTAAGTCTCTAGCCAAAGATTGAACTCTTTCAATTTCTTCTTCTGCAAGTGAGATAGCTTCCATACCCTTCTCAGGTTCGTTCCAACATTCCTCTCTTGCTTTCTTCAAAATTGAAGAGGCTTGTTCAAGAGAGATTCCTTCACTTCGTAATAGTAATACCTGTTCCTCAATTTTATCAAGTTTCTTGATAAAAATTTTCCTTGATTTGTGATTTTTATCCTTAGATAATAAATCGGGAATCATGGTAACTAATACACAAATTAAGACAACCGAATAAACGTACATTTCTGACGAAATGGAATACATAATTGAAGCAGAGAATGCGAGTCCGAGAAAACTAGTTAAGCCTCTCCATCTCCTAGATGAATGAGTGATTGAGAGGTTTTTCCTAGCAATAAACCAAAGAAAAATAGCTAATAGAAGGTATATTAATCCAGATATTAAAGCATCATTATATTCGATATTAGAGACTGATAATGCTAACAAACTAGGATAAGAAATATTAGCAATTACTCCTAACCTAGATCTCTGAATTAGTCCATAATCAATCAAATCAATTACAGCTAATGAAGAAATAAATATCAAAGATATTGGACCTAGTCGGGGCAATATCTCTGGTGAACCAAATAAACCGGAGAATAGCCACCATGATGCAGAAAAAATAAGTAAGAAGGTGATAGATAATGCTATTCTTTCAACCCGAACTCTATGATCGCGAATCACTCGATCAGGGTAGTCGGGTAGTAGAATCACAGTTAATCACCATATGTTATGACTCATGAGTGCTGCGGACATTTGTTTCAGATTATGGTCTTTGAGAATCTACTCCCCAGAGGTGATTTACAGAAAAAACGAATAATGATAAAAATACAAAAACTAACAGAACTGTTTGTATTGGTTTTTGCCAATATGGTTCAACTGGAACATCAGATTCGATGGTTATTTGCCCATTATCTCCTGAACTCTCACTTTGCCACTTAAAATAGGTACTAATTGGGGTTGAACTTGTCAACTCAACACTCAATTCTACATCAAAATATCCCGGAGTGTTTGAATTAGCGGCGGGTACGCCAACAAATGGCCCACATTGACTATTAACGCAAAACTGCCCTGACCCTGAAGAGGCTCGATTATTTTGCATAGATGCTGAAAATAAGACTGTATTGCCCTCAACTAATTTACCTTCAATTTCAGTAGAAATTAATTCAATATCGACTCCAAAATTCGGAGAAATTGCTAATCCAAAAGCAAGATTCTGATGGTTAAAAGAAGAATCATATGCATCTATACTAAAAACATGGGTTCCGGAAGTGAATGGTCCGAGAGTCATTTTATCTATCTGATTCATTGTAACATTATCGACAATTACTTCATTATCAATTGATAAAGACCACCTAGTTTCATTGATTGAATCTAAATCATCAAAAGATTGTTGTAGAGAGATTGTAATTATATCGCCATCTCTAGCGAGATTATTAGATGAAATCGATTGATTATTTATTATTAAGTCAGGAATTATTGTTGGCCCCATACCATCCAGAACTATTATCTCCCATTCTCTATAAATTGTATTTCCAGCATCATCAGAAATTTTTAGATTAACTGACCACGATGTAGGAGACTTGGCTTTATGACGTTCGGAAAGATTTAGATGGAGACCATTTACATCATCATTTTGATAAAATATGTCTGAGAATTCTAGAATATTTACATCGCTATGAATATAATTAGAAGTTTTATTTGAGGTTATTTGAATGTTTACCGGAGAATCAGAATTAGGATCGTTTGCTGAAATATTAAATGAAATACTTGTATCAGATTTTATTGTTATAGGTTGACTATTATCAAATATGACCTCCTCATTTTCTTCGTTTAAGTAAGAAATTACTGATTCCCAAACTGGAAATATGGAGTCAATTAGTATATTTTCATACCATGTATCTGTAGTATTGAACCAATCTTTACAATACATAACTATACTAGCAACCTCTGCTTCTTGAAAACCATAATCTTGAGGAATGAAACTTAGATTATCTCCGTAGTGTGTCAAAACAAGAGCATTATTATTTGATAGTGTCCACCATTGTTGATTATGATCTAAACTACTATCCTCACATTCCCCATAATATGAAGTAGGAGAATTTAAAGTAATCATTGTTCCAGTTGAAGTTCTGTAACCTAAAGCATTGGGTACTTGATTATTAGAAATTGTTACTCGGATATTACTTGCAACATTTGCCTCAGAGCGATTGACAGTAAATTCGCCAGGTTCTCCGGAAAATATTTCTCCCATCGCACTATATGTGTATTCCCAATCATCTGGAAGAAAAATCATTAAAGGAACTTCCTCAACTAAGGAACCGACTCTTGGGAAGTCAATAATCCTAGTAACTCGACTATCGGTCTGTCCTATCAAATCGGTTGACTCATTCCACCCCCATGTAGTATTTTCTAATTCTATTGGCCCCACAACTACTTTAGATGTAAGTAAATTAATTCCTTCTGGCGAATATAATGGATTATAATCAAAAATACAACAACCACCATTTTCAGAATTATTCCAGTTCCTTTCTATACGGAACAATTGATCGAATAAATCTGATTCATTTGAATCTACAAAGCCATCGGAATTACCTAGGTGGATGTCAATTTGTGCTCTAAGTCCTAATTCTGAGTTCTGCAGAAGATCGGTTCCAATTTGATCAGAGAGGATTATAGAAGCCTCCCAAGAAGCATTAAATTGTGAATTAACTTCTATCGCATCTTCTATGATAAACTTCGAATAACCTGTAATTGAGAAAATAATATCTTCATCGCTAACATTTCGATCATCGGCAGCACTAACAGAAACATTATTCAAGCTAAAAATAATTAGAAATGTCAATATAAATGGCAATATGATTTTTTTCATCTTTTCACACTCTTGAATCATTAAAAATGATTGATGAACCATTAAAGTCAATGTTCAGAGGCAACATTCTATGCTCAGAAGAGAACTCAGATTGTAATTTTTCACGAAGTTCGTGGTCTCCATGAACAAGGAAGAAACCTCCTCCTCCAGCACCTAGTAATTTAGCACCATTTGCACCTTTGGACATTATGCGGCTATACATTTCATCAAGAAAATCGTTGCTAATATTTGAAGAAATACCTCTTTTCATAGACCATGCTTCATTTAGGAGAATACCGAGTTTTGATAAATCTCCTGATGAAATAAATTCTCTAGCTTCATCCGCTTGCTCTCTTATTCTAATTAGGTTATCTATAGCAGATCTACCATCTTCTTCAGAATTTAATAGTACAGCAGAGGCGGAACGATTCTGTCCTGTAAATATAAGAGTGAATTCGTTAGAAATATTTGACATTATTTGTTCAGAGATATTAATTGGATCGACTATGACATTACCATCAGAACAGAATTTGATGGAATTTATTCCACCAAAAGAAGCCGCATATTGATCTTGTCTCCCAATAGGCTGCCCAAGTATCTTAATTTCAATTTCACACGCTTCAGAAGCCAGTTGAGACGCGGAAACATTCCTCCCTGCAAAGCAATGTAAAGCATTTAACAAACCTACAGTGACTGCAGAAGAAGATCCTAAACCTGTTCCTCGAGAGGGGATATCTGCTATTGTAGTGATTTCAACTCCGGAAGTGACTCCTGTTATTCTCATTGATTCACGGACTAATTCATGCTCAAGATCTTCAAAATTATCTACAACTTCTAACTTTGAATAAGATAGTCTAATCCTTTCATCAAAACGTCTATTTACAATTACATGAATATACCTATCAATGGCCAGAGATGTAACCATTCCGCCTTTTTCAGATGATTGAGAGAACCAATCTACGTCAGTTCCACCCCCGCAAAATGAAACTCGAACTGGTGTCCGACTGATTATCATCATGCTTATGGGATAATTCATTATTCATCAAGACAGCGGAATACGGTCATCAAAGGTTATACTTAGAGGGCAATACATATGACCGACTTCTAACGCGATTAACTAGGGGAATGAGCATGGGCGACGTTATTACGATGGACGATCTAACAAATGAAGAGATATTGCAAGTACTCGATAACGCAAGAAGTTTATTGCCGGTTGCTAAAGGTGAAGTATACTTACCTTTACTTCAAGGGAAGGTATTAGGTAATCTATTCTTTGAGAACTCGACACGAACCAGAATGTCATTTGAAACTGCCATGAAAAGATTAGGTGGCGAAGTTTTGAATCTAAGTTCTGTTGGTTCTTCAGTATCGAAAGGCGAAACACTGTACGATACTATGCAGATGGTTGATGGATATGCAGATATTGCAGTTATTAGACATCCAAACCAGGGGGCTGCTCAATATAGTGCGGATGCTGTTGAAATACCAGTCTTAAATGGTGGAGACGGAGCAGGAAATCACCCAACCCAAACTATGCTTGATTTATTCACAATTCGTGAAGCTCATGGAAGCCTTGAAGGGCTGAATGTAATGATGGTAGGAGATCTTAGATATGGAAGAACAACGCATAGTTTATCTCATGCATTAGTAAGATTTGGGGCCAAAATAACTCTAGTGTCACCCGAATCACTGAAAATGCCTGATGAAATAGTTTCAGATCTAAAGAATCATGGCGGAGATATAAATGAAACAGAAGAAATGTCGTTGTCAATTGATTCTGCTGATGTAATATATATGACAAGAATACAGAAAGAAAGATTCCCAGATGAAGATGAATACAACAAAGTAGCAGGAATTTATAAATTGACAAAAGATGACTTATCTGATGCTAAAGCAGAAATGATAGTTATGCACCCTCTACCAAGAGTAAATGAATTACATGCTAGTGTTGATTCAACAAGACACGCAAGATATTTTCAGCAAGCATTTAATGGGGTCCCCACTAGAATGGCTTTACTATGTAGAAGTTTAGGAGTAAAGGTTCCAAAGAAGGTGAAGAAATGAGTGAAATGAGACGTGTTACTGCTATTTGTAATGGTACTGCAATCGATCATATACCATCTGGTCATGCATTACAAGTACTGAAAATGTTGAGACTAGATGTTGGAAGATCTAACCCAATTTCTATGGTAATGAACGTTCCTAGTGGGAAAATGGGCAGGAAAGATGTTCTAAAGATCGAAGATAGAGAATTAAATCAAGAAGAGCTGGACCGTTTAGCTCTAATTGCCCCAAAAGCATCTGTTGCAATTATTCGAAATTATCACGTAGCAGAGAAAAGAACTATCGAACTGGGTTCAGAATTGATAAATATAGTAAGATGTTCTTTTTCAAATTGTATAACTCAAAACTCTCGCGAGCCATTGCCTCATAAATTAAAAATTATTTCTGCGGAACCTATGGAAATACGATGTTCATATTGTGGCAAGAATCAAGACATCAATGAAATTGTTGAGTTCATAATTTAATTTTCTTCTAACCAACGTTTCATAGTACAGGCCTGACAAATCTTTCTGCTAGTTATTTCACCACATTTCTCACAATTCTTAATCTCTGATTTAACAGGATTAACTTCTTTGTATAACTTACGTATTTGATCTAAAGAATGCAATAAGCCATGTCTAGAGCCTGGAGTAATTGTTTCCATATCGGCAACTATTCTACGACTTAGTTGCCTCATGGCACCCGGAGCATGAGGGCAGTCGCCATCATGAATAGGCAAATTCGAGGAAATTGCATGAGCATGGATTTCTTGTTCAGGAATCCAGCGCAAAGGGACTACTCTGGGTGCAAGTCCTTCTATTGGATCATCAGTATGAGGGGCCAAGCGAACAGATCTCTCTATATTCCCCTTCTGGAAATTCATTATTATTGATTGAGCCATATCATCTAGATTATGCCCTAATGCCATAATATCAGCTCCGACTTTCTCCGCTAAAGCATTAATTCCTTGCCTTCTAAAAACTCCACAATAAGAACACGGCATCATACCCTTGGCTTCTGGATTATTTTCTCCAATAACATCCATCTTATTTACTACATTGTCCATTCTATCATATCCCATTTCCTCATATGATAATGTTTCAAACCTGACTCCTAAAGACTCGGAGAGTTCTCTTGCAAGTTCAAGTGAAGGTGAGCGATACCCATCAATACCCTCATCTATACAGCCAGAAATAATTTCTACATCTCTTCTTTGGCCAATAATATCGACAAGCATACTCAATAGCACTGCTGAGTCTTTACCACCAGAAATTGCGACAAAAATTCTGAATGGAGTTCCATCAGGGTGTCGTGCATCTTTTGGTAGATTAATCTGTAAACGTATTTCCTTAGCTACTCGTTTCCTGATTGAAGACGCTAAATGTTTACCACACAAATGCTGACCACTATATTCCTGAAATAGAATAGATGGCTCCCTACATTGGCTGCATGACTGTATCGAGAGTCCGCCGCTCATAATGTGCCGTCAAGTATTCTCCGCTTGAACCCAACGAGTCAAAGATAGTGATTAAGCGATGGATTGATGACCTAGATGCCCCTGATAGATGTATGAATGGCCAACCCACTTTAACCAATGAAGATAAAGTAAGTAAATTCGGTCCTTGGTTACATCGTTTTTTAGTTTTCATTACTATTCTAATAACAATCTCATTTCAAGAACAAATAGTAGAGATTCTGCAATCTTTAGATATTGAAAATAATCTTATAATTCTAATTATTCAATTTGTATTCATTATTTTTATCTGGGGAACTCTTCATAAAATCTTACGATTAAGTTAATTTCTAATTTTTGAAAGACCGGTTTCAATAACTCCCGTGATTCTTTGCCAAGGAATTACGAACCTTCCTCCTGCAACTACAATCATGAATAATGATGCTGAAATTACTTTACCATAAGTTAGTTGTAATTCTAACGATTCCTTTACTTGGCCAGACCACTGAGAACCCTCTAAGAATCCAACAAATGAGATTAAGAAATCATCAAATTCAAGAGCAATTGCAGTTGTTAAACTTACAACAATCATTACACCGAATAGATGTATTAAGTGCCCATTAATAATATTATTAAATTGATTAACATATTCTGGATCATTCTTTGATGCTTCTGGTAGTAAAGAGGTGTACTCGAGGTTTGTTATTACTGCTAGTCCGGACTCTAAGAATACCAACAAAAGTATAGCCACCGTCAATAAATCAAACGCTAATGGAGAAATTAGTCCTCCAAACAGAGTTGCTTCACCAATCTGGGCAGATAGAGGTTTCAATCCAACATCTACTGCTGTGGTTACGCCTTCGAATGTCAGCATTGCATGAATGCCAATTACCATCAAAAAGTAACCAGTAGCCCATGTAATCATCCTCTTAGATAACCCCCAAATTCCCATCAAACCTATAAGAATTGGAGCAAAGACGATACCGAAGAAAACTAATTCAAAGAAAAACTCAAATGGAGCCAATACTAATTCTATATGATTATATTGCTCATCATTATTCCCTATTGGAAGATAAGGGCCGTTTGAAACCATTCCTATCAACCAAGATATTAGGAAAGGAAGAAGGAACCAAGAAGCTAAAATTATGCTGAATGTTCTTTTGATAATTAGTTGGGTCCTTTCTCCACGTGTTTGCATGAATACCCACAATCCAGTCAAAACAAAACAGAGTATCAAAGGCATAGTAAACGCATCAAAGCCAGATTCATTAATTCCAGTAATAAAGTTAGGTAGAATTGTGTTGCCATTAGAATCCATCCATCTCAATCCTCTAGTATGTTCATATGCTGGACACCAACCTTCTGGACCGGAGTTTGCTACAAACTTTTCAGAACATTCTCCATATAATTCACTCATTTTACGCATTAAGAATAATAGCGAAACTGTAGATAGAGTTTGCAATAACAGCACTTGCCATCTAAAACGTAATTTTTTGATATGAAGAGTTTTTGATTCCGGTACTACATCGATTGCCATATATCTAACCTCCCTATACAGTCCTAATTTGCAATAATGCTTGAGATAATTCAACACTAGGCGTCCAATCTATTACTTTGGCTCCATAGCCTGAGATAGCTGTTAATCGATTTTGTCTTTCCAATTTTAAAACTTCATAGGCCATCCTTGGAATTCTGCTTACAAGTCTCTCAAGATCAATACTACTAGGAGACAAAACGATTACCTCGTGCCCCTTACCTGAAAGATTTCTAATTGCAGATAAAGTAGTCCCATCTCCTTCAAGACTACTAATAATAAACACAGGAGAACCTCGAGAAATCCTTGGAGAGAGAGCATTAGTTACTGCTTGTAAAGGCATACTTCCTTTCGATTCAACTGCAGCCAATTGGCTTAGAACTTTGTAATGTTGCTTATCTCCGGTTTCAGGAGGCAGAAAATCCATTCTTTCACCATAGGTAACCAATGAAACCGAATCTCTTCTCTTAATGAAATAATTAGCAATTGAAGCAGCGGCTACTGTACCCATTTCTAATGGATTCTTTAGAACGGTTCCAATTCTTGCTACATCACGAGTATCAAGAATAATGAAAACGTCGGTTACTGCGTCTCTAGTCTTCTCATTTACCATTAATTCTCCAGTCCTAGCAAAAGCTTTCCAATTAATTGAACGGAATGAGTCCCCTGGGAAATATTCTCTCAAGGCGTAAAATTCCATTCCTTGACCTGGTGTTTTTAGAGTTGTGGCTCCAGTATACATCTTTGGAACATCAGAACGAATCAAAGCCTCTTCCACATCTCTAACTTGTGGGAATACAGTGATATCTGATCTATCTCCGATACTAGTCTCGGAAACAAATAGATTGAACGTGTTTCTATACCTAATAGATGTAGGCCCTATTGTGTAGTGCCCCCTTAATGGACAGCGAACAGTATAGCGAATGGTAGCAGTTTGCCCTGGTCCTAGATTCATTCTCATTAGATTGACGCCTTTTCTCATTTTCATCTCATGAGGTACATTATCAAAAACCTCTAACTGTTGTGTACGTCGATATGACTTATTTGTTATCGTTAGTACAACATTTATGTCATCTCCTTTGTAAACATTAACAGCAGAAACTTCTCTTTTAATCTCTAAATCAGAATGACCCTCTATCCACCCATTAATTGCTAAAAATGATACGAATGTCAAACCCACGATCATTAATTGGAAATTTGAAATCATCATACCTATCAAAATCAAGCTTATTCCACTTGTGAGAATGATAGCAGCTTTACGAGTCCACATATTCTACCTCCTCTTCAGAATTCGTTGAACCCCACTCCTTGATTCTCTTCACAATTCCAACTAATTCATCTGGCTTATATCTTCTATCTTCAAAAATGAATTTAGTTAATACTTGATCATCAATCATTCTTTGTAATTCAGCAGCTGGAAGTGCATCGAATTCTTCTCTTGATAGAGTGTTTAGATTTCTTATTCTCGTAAGTAATACCTGCCTTATTTTTTCTGGTTTTTGATAATACTCATATCTTCTAGCATCTCCAAAACCATAGTAAATTATCCTGAATACATGCCGCCAATTTTCAGGATCTTCTTTTCGTATTAGGACTGCTTCTAAAGTAATAAATAAACCAAGGAATAGTAGTAACATTGCCATCCAATCGTTAGTAAAATAAATCAATAAATAATACATTAAGTTATATGTATCGCCAAATAATGTAGGTTGTTGATGTCTTGATTCATCGAAAATGACTATCGCATTAGATGAACTTTTTGCGCTTGAATTTCCAATCAATAACGACTCAGCAATAATGTCCAGTGCCCACTTCCGATTGTCATTCGAAGGAACGACGTCGTCGACTCCGGAATAGAATGCATCATCATACAATGAATTAGTTAATATTGAACCATCGGCAACAAAATGCACCCTTCCTGAATCTGCTCCTACACACAAACGATCTGCACAGTAACGAACATAAACAGCAAATGGGCCTACCTCATCCCCATCGATCCCAAAGGCAGAAGAACCAATCGTGAGGTTCCCATCATCATTAGTATCTAAATATGAATCAAGAGTAGATTTTCCTATATCATATCTATTTTCTACAGGGTTATAAGAACCTGCATTGAAAGCAGATGGTTGATTAGTTAACAAATTATAATTCTCAGAAAAATCCCATTGTGTTTCTGATATCCACCTGTGAGAACACAATCCCGCATCTTCCCTAGTAATTCCTGCAGGGAATGTTGTAATATCATAAGGGTCAGTATCTAGTAAATCAATAAATCCGTCAGTATCTGTATCTCTGAGGCATGGATGAATACTTGATAAAGAACCGGAATTAGTAGTGAAATTAAAGGCTGATGTAGTATTTACCCAAATGAAATTGTAATCTAATTCTGTAGCATATGCTTCTCCGTCATATAAGGTATGACCTGAGAACTCTAATCCAAACTTTTCTGCTAAAGTTGAAGAGTATCCTTTATCATCCATCAAAAGTACAGTGCCACCTGCTTCAACGAATTCATCTATAGCAATAATCTCAGAAGTTGTATAACCCGAACCCTCTGATAATTCAATTACATTTTCATCACCTGTAAACCTAGGCAATGAAATAGTATCTTTCTCTACACCAGATATAACGAAAATAGCTTCCTCAGGATGATCTATCTCACTCAATAATAGGGGGCTCGAAACTAATGCAGTTGTATCAACTCCCATGCTATTTATTTCAGCTCTAAACAAACCAAGATCGTTCCAGTCATCACCATATGCCGATTGTTGAGTTTGACCGTCCGTAACATATGTTGCAGCTATTGTAGAAATTAAAAGAATTAGTAGAATCCAGAAGGCTCCAATCAACATATTACGACGAGCTTTGAGGGTTGTTAATCTACGAGTATAATCGCGAAAATTGGCCATCCTATACCCCACCTAGTCAATACGACAAAAATCGAGCCTGAACTTCGACTTAAGATGGTTGTGAACGAATGAACGGTTATGCATCATGCTATTCTGACAGTTTGATTACCTGACCAATACTATCAATCTCTTCAACTGGAACCGATAAAAGACCATTTACGGTAGGCCAAGGAAGAAGTTGGGGGTTGATATCTGGTTCAATCATCACTAGAATATTAGTTATCTGTCCATTTTCGACATCAATAGTAAAATCTGTAACAATACCTAGCCTATCATCTGCACTATCGTGAACTTCACGATTAATGATTTCTCGTCCGAATGTTACTGGCATTTTATCTCCCTCAAGCTGATTCTATTCCTGAATGAATCTCAGAACTACGTCGGACTGATTCAAGCCCACTAGTCAATCTTGCTTCCATTCTGTTGTAGTAATCCATCATTTCATCGGTAATCGTAGGACGGACTCTATTTATTGCCTCTTCAAAATGCTTTTTGGATACACTTTTCTTCTCAGCCCTCATTGAAATTAAAGCTGCTTCTCTACATATAGCTTCAATATCTGCACCAGTATAATTAACCAATTGTGGAGCAAAGGACTCAATATTGAATTTTCCAAGAGGCATCGGTTCGGAATGAATCTTCAAAATTGCCTTAATTGAATCAACATCAGGAGGAGGAATATGAAGTACTCTTTCGAATCTTCCACTTCTTAGTAGTGCGGGGTCTATCATCTCTGGGCGATTGGTAGCTGCAACGACTATTACGCCTTCCATTGATTCAACACCATCCATTGAACTTAGTAATTGATTAACCACTCTATTCATCACATCTGAACCTTCACCGGTATTACTTCTCCTAACTCCTGCAATACTTTCAAACTCATCTAAGAAAATTATAGAAGGACTAGATTGTTTGGCTTTCTTGAATAATTCTCTTACCGCTTTCTCAGAATCACCTACCCATTTAGAAATTAATTCAGGACCTTTTATTGTAATGAAATTCGCCTTGGCTTCATTTGCAATCGCCTTAGCAATAAGTGTCTTACCAGTTCCAGGTGCCCCAAACAGTACTATTCCTCGTGGAGGATTTATACCAAAGTGGTTGAACATCTCGGGCCTTGTGAGAGGCCATTCAATACTTTCCTTCAGTCTTTCTTTTACTTCTTTGAGTCCACCTACTTGATCCCAACTTACTTCAGGAACTTCAAGATATATTTCTCTTAAAGCGCTTGGCTCAATTTCCTTTATTGCTAATTTGAAATCTGCCATTTTGACTTCCATCTTCTCAAGTACTTCAGTTGGAATCTGTTCTTCGTCTAAATCAATCTCTGGTAAATATCTTCTAAGAGCTTTCATTGCGGCTTCTCTTACAAGAGCTGAAATATCTGCGCCTACAAATCCATGAGTATTATCTAATAACCATTCAATCTCAAAGTCGTCACTAATTGGCATTCCACGAGTATGGATACCAATGATTTCTGAACGACCATGCTTATCAGGAACTCCTATCTCTAATTCTCGATCAAATCTCCCTCCACGACGGAGAGCAGGATCGATTGCATCAGGACGATTAGTTGCACCTATTACTATGACATTGTCCCTGCCTTGCATACCATCCAGCAAAGTCAATAATTGAGCTACGACCCTTCTTTCTACTTCTCCACTAACATCTTCTCTCTTAGGGGCAATAGAATCTAACTCATCAATGAAAATTATTGCAGGAGAATTGGCAGCTGCTTCGTCAAATATTTCACGTAACTGTTTTTCACTCTCACCATAATATTTCGAAATTATCTCTGGACCATTTATTGAAGTAAAGTTTGCCTTAGTTTCTGATGCAACCGCCTTCGCAATCAATGTTTTCCCAGTGCCTGGAGGACCATGGAGAAGAACCCCTCTGGGAGGATCAATTCCTAATCTTCGGAAAAGAATAGGATGCTTCAATGGAAGTTCTATCATTTCTCTAACTTTTTGAAGTTGCTCACCGATTCCCCCTATGTCCTCATATGAAATTGTTGAAATTGGCTGTCCGGATTCATCTTCTTCATCAACAGGTTCTTCTTTGATTACTATTTCAGTATCAGGAAGTACCTGAACTATTCCCTTAGGAGTTGTTTTGACAATTTGAAATGGTAAAGCCTCTGCGAAAAGAGTCATCCCTGGTATAAAAATTCTATCTCCAGAAACTACTGGCCTCTTATTCAGGCCTCTACGAGCAAAACCTTCAATTCCTGGCCCGAATCGTACTTTCTGCTGTTTAGCCATTACAGGACTAAGAATTAATTTCTGGCAAGGCTGTGTCTCGACTTTACGGATTGAAACTTTATCACCAAGAGAAACACCTGCATTTTTCCTAATAATTCCATCCACTCTAATAATGCCAAGATTGGCATCTTCTGGGCGACAACGCCAAACAATAGCAGCAGTTTTCTGTTCTCCTGTAATCTCAACAATATCTCCTGGTTTCAGATTCAAATCATTGTCGAAAGGTACTCGAGCACGACCATGCCCTACATCACTCGGTATCGCCTTTGCTACTCTAAGTTGTAAGTCATCTACTTCCTCATTTGACATTCCACATACCTCTGAACAATCCCCTGTAGTAATGGGGGGTAGTTAAACCTGTGAACTTGAAGATGTCAAATGAATAATGGATTAAATCACCATAATCTTCCTTGAGAAGGTTTCTTGATAGAGTTATATTTCGCAGGCACATGACCAATGTACTCGAAACAGGATTTGAATTTATGGAAGCCAATAATCCCAACGGTAGTCCGAAGATTAAGGGATACAATATAATTAATGGGGAATTGAAATTATCCAGTAGTGGAGAAACTTTTGAAAGTCTAAATCCAGCACTACTTTCTGACTGTCTTGGAGAGTTTCCTCTTTCCACTAAAGATGATGTGCATGAAGCCCTAGATGCAGCAAGAAATGCATTTCCTTCATGGGCTGCAACACCGGCACCAACCAGAGGTCAAATTATAGGAAATATGGGGAGACTTCTAATGCAATACAAAGAGGATATTGTAAGAGTTGAAACAAGAGAGATCGGTAAGACATTGAAAGAAAGTGGAGGAGAAGTTCAGGAAGCGATTGATACATGCCTATTTTTCCAATCTGAGGGTCGTAGATTATATGGCCAAACAGTTAATTCAGAATTACCCGATAAGGAGCTTTTTACCTACAGAAGACCTTTAGGAGTTTGCGGAATAATCAACGCATGTAATTTCCCCTCAGCAGTTCCCTTTTGGAAAATGATTCCGGCAATAATGTGCGGTAATACTTGTGTTTGGAAAAGCCCACAGGACTCCCCATTATTGTCTTTCATGCTAACTAGAATTATGCATGAAGCAGGACTACCAAATGGCGTCATAAACTTGATTCATGGAAAAGGAAGTGGCGCAGGACAACATCTTGTTGATGCTGTTGACCAAGGATTAGTCAATAAGATTAGTTTTACTGGTTCTACATCAGTAGGAAAAATGATTGGAGAAGTTTGCGGTAGGAACTTAGTATCTGCCAGTCTAGAATTAGGAGGTAAGAACCCATTGGTAATTATGCCAAGTGCAAATATGGAGAACGCTGTTGAAGGAGCATACTGGGCAGGATTTGGGACAGCGGGCCAACGATGTACAAGTCTTGGTAATTTGATAATTCATGAAGACATTTATGATGATTTCATTGAAAAGTTAATGGAAAAAGTCAGATCAACAACAATTGGAGATTCAATGGTACATGAAGATGTATTATATGGCCCTATGTTATCTGAAAAATATGCAAATGATTTCATGCGAGATTTAGAATTATGTGAAAAAAGTGGAGCGAAGAAATTGTGGGGTAATGGAAGAATAACTTCCGACAATAGACCAGAGAA
>Ga0115011_10000990_pt1 | contig 21106 bp, 22 predicted proteins | sample TroAtlMetagenome_2_FD_88705 | JGI IMG/M metagenome (GOLD analysis project Ga0115011, IMG submission 88705) | Marine eukaryotic phytoplankton communities from Atlantic Ocean - Tropical Atlantic ANT8 Metagenome | ecosystem: Environmental > Aquatic > Marine > Oceanic | place: Tropical Atlantic...
ACTTATGCAACATGTCCGTTTTCATTGAAAGTAAAGTCTTTGTTAAAATCAAGAGATGTTGATTTCTCAAATGTTGAAGTTGACCCTATGAAAAAGACTGAATTAAAATGGTCAGATTGGAAAAAGGTACCTGTTTTTGTAGATAGCGATGGGACACACGTAAACGATTCTAATGATATCTTACACTACATTGATGAAAAACATGGAAACAAATTTCCTAGAGAAGGAGAAGATATTGAGCAAGATAAATGGATGAACTTTTCAAATGATATTTTAGGCAAAAGTATTGTTGCTGTGATTTACAAAAATTATCGCACATCATTACATGCATTGGACTATGTAACTAAGGTAGATAAGTTCAGTTTAAAGGACCGAGTTGTGAGCAAATGGTTAGGTGCTATTGTTATGAGAATGATCGGTAGAAGTCGAGCAAAAATGTTTGATGAACCACCTCGGACAAACTTGCAAACTCAATTAGATTCTATGTCTTCAGGCATAGATGGAGAATTCTTCGGAGGCGAGGGCCCTAATGGTGCTGATTTTGCGAACTATGGAATTCTAAGATCAATGCAGGGTTTGAATGGTTTTGACATCGTTGAAAATCATAATATTATCTGGCCATGGTACAATAGAATGCAAAATCTCTCTAATATCTAATTAGCTATTTGAATTTGTACAGGATGTTCTTTGGTTATTCTCGCCATATTTGCTTTACCCATCCAACCTGAAATTTGGGTGTTTTCTGAATTAACTTCTACACTAATAACCAAAGCTTCACGATGGACTCTGGCAATTAGTTCAACTAATTCTAAATCCCCTTCTTTCTGAGGAGGATTTACACTAATTATTACAGGGGGTCCATGTAAAACTGTCATTATTCCAGATCTTAATTCATCTATCCCTTGTCCACTTATGGCACTAACAGCTACAGATTCAAAGGGACTGTAATAATGTACTATTTCCTTTGCTTCCAAAATTTCTTCATCTGTACAAAGATCTATTTTTGTTAGAACTACAATTGTGTTGTGGCTATTTCCATCATCAATCCTTCCGAAAAGTTCTCTACGAGAAGTTGCAAGTTTACGACGAATCTCATCTGGTTCATCTGAAGCATCCACTAGTAGTAACAACATATCACAAGATAGTGATTCCTGTAATGTAGCAGAAAATGAATCCAATAATTCTGCAGGTATATTATCAATAAATCCAATTGTGTCTACCATCAATATTCTCGGTTGATTTGCCATTCTTCCCACGGTTGTTTCTAGTGTTGAAAATAATTGATTTTTTATTAATACCGGTTTTCCTGAAAGTGCTGAAAATAAACTAGATTTTCCAACATTTGTATAGCCTGCCAATCCGACTGTCAAAGCACCTGCTTTCGACCTTTGTCTTCTTCTTTCGGAAAGAGAGGCGTCCATCTTCTTCAATTTCCGCCTTAGTTTGGCGATTTCATGACCTACAGCCGTCATTATATTGCTCCAGCCGGTCTGTCCACCGGCTCCAAAACCTAAGCGTTCTCCGGTATGCTCGCGATGAATCAATTCTCTTAGAACTGAACGATCGGCTAACAGTCTGGCGATACGAACTTGTACTCTAGCTTCAACTGAAGATGCATGAATTGTAAATAATTCTAGCAATAATCTCACTCTATCCCAAGTTTCAATTGAGGTTAAATCGTTAATATTAACTAACTGGCTAGGCTTAAGATTACTATGTATCAAAATAAGGTCAACTTTCTCCCAAATATGTCCTTTTCCGGCCATTTTTAATTCTTCTGAAATCTCTTGTAATTTACCAGTACCAAAATATGTTCTAGAGTTTGGTTTACCTTTTTGCAATATAATATCTACAATTTCTATACCCATTGTTTGAGCTAAAGATGACATTTCTTTGGTATTTTTTTCTCTAGTAAGTATTATCGCTTTACGTCCAAAATGAACACTTTGAGATTCCGAAGAATTGACACCCCCCATGCCCGCTAACAAGGGAACATCCGGAACTGGGTCGCCACTCACAAAGAACGGGAGACAAGAGGAAAGATATGCCTTAGGGTCTTGCGATGTCCATGGAGAGTGTTTCTACGACTCTTGAGATAAATGGTTCTCGTAGCCATATTGAAGCCCTATTGGCTGGAATTTCGGCAGATGACCCAGATACATTCGATGCAAAAATTATACAAAATAAAGAAGATTTTCAATTAAAAATTGTTGTTTCAGGAGAAAATTTAGCTACAGTTCGAAGTACTGTGGACGATTTATTGGCATGCTTAGGTGCAATAGAATCTACACTAAACTCACTTTAATAATTATGACTTGAAGATAAAGTGGATATAAAAATTCATCATTTATTGGTAAATTGATGGTTCGGACGGTTGAAGTGATATGTTAGATTCGCAATACTGTGATGACCCTTCCTCATGATAGGTCTGGACTATTGGTTGACGATAGAGTTCCTAGTGAAATTTTTTCTCGGTCAATGGATCGCTGGATTGAAACTATGCTAGCAGATGATGTTAGTGAAGAAGGGGGAACAAATAATTTCGTGAGAGGGAAACTGATAGCAAAGGAAAAAGGAGTAATTTGTGGACAAATTGTAATTAACAGAATGTTAGACAAACATGCTCCGAATTGCTCATATGATTGGAAAGTTAGTGAGGGGGAGCTAGTAAAAGAAAGGGGGCATATTTTACAAATTTCTGGAAGCTCTTCTGAAATTTTGAAAGTAGAAAGAGTGATGCTAAATTTATTAGGAAGGCTTTCTGGGATTTCTACTACTACATCTGAGTGGGTATCTGACTCCAATGATCTTCGATTAGCCTGTACGAGAAAAACTGAATGGGGAATTTTAGATAAATGGGCTGTTCATATTGGAGGAGGGTTAACACATAGACTATTTCGGTCAGATGCACTAATGTTGAAAGAAAATGACTTTGCATCGGCAATTGAGAGCGGGGAAGATCAAAATGATGCTATTAAAAAATTAATTTCGGAGATTGATTTGGAGAAAAATTCAAAATTTACTGTTATAGAAGTTCAAAATATCAATGAAGCAATATTAGCGGCTCAAACCTGGTCTGAAAAACAGAGAGAAAATTCTACAACCGATTCTGTAGTATTATTACTTGATAATATGGGCCCTATGAATGCTAGGATTGTGGTTACGGAACTAGAAAAACTTGATTTGAGGAAATGGTGTATATTGGAAGGTTCTGGCGGAATCACAAAAGATAGTATTTCTGAATGGTCATCTAGTGGCGTAGATCTAATATCAACATCAGCGATGAATAGGGGAGTAAAACCTTTAGATATCTCACTAATAATTGAAGGAGAGAATTAAGATGGCGGAAATCCCGAAAAGTCACCCTAGAAGGAAGTCTTTGATTTCTAGAAAAACAATTGTTGAAGCAACAAAGAAAGGATTGCTGGCGGACTCTGCGACAATAGCACATGGAAGAGGCGAGGCTTTTGATTATCTTCTGGGAGAAGAAACTAGTGAAATCGCAAAACTATCGATAAAAGAATCTGCCGCTAGATTAATTTCGGCAAAGAGTCCTGTGATTTCTGTAAATGGAAATACTACTGTGCTGGCTGGAAAGGCTCTAATTCGGGTTGCTGCAGTTTTACAATGCCCGATTGAAATAAATATCTATTATAGAACTGAAGAAAGAATGAAGTTACTTTATGATTTTTTAGAATTGCAGAGATTGAATGTTTCAAAGGAAGAAAATCCGGACAAATGGAAAGGAGATTGGGAAGTCGCTGTAATGTCGGTTAATATTCTTGGAAGGGAGGAAGACGGAAGAATTGAGGGATTAGAGGGCCCTAGGGCAATATGTTCTGCAGAAGGAATTGAAAAAGCAGATGTTATTCTAGTTCCGCTTGAAGATGGAGATAGATGTGAAGTATTGGTTTCCTTGGGCAAGGAAGTATTGGTTGTAGATCTAAATCCGCTTTCTAGAAGCGCCAAGATGGCTACCGTGACTATAGTTGATGAGGTTTCAAGAATGGCAGATTTATTGTTAGAATATGTCATTGCAAATACGTCAAAAGGAGTGGAATGGGACAACGATGCAGCTCTAAAAGAATCTTTAAAAATTATATCAGATAATGCTAACAAATGAATTAGAAATTTTCTTTCAATAATTTCTCACATCGGTTGGCAATTGCTTCACCTACATCACTAGTTGATGCATTTCCCCCTAGGTCATAAGTTACACAACCACCTTCTGCAAAATGTTCTTCCATAGCCTGCATTAATATATCTGCACATTTATCTAAATCGGAATCATTTTTACGGAAACCAAGGGCTTCAAACATCATTTGTAGTGATGAAAGAGTAGCCATTGGATTAACTGTATTTTTCCCTGCATGTTTAGGTGATGATCCATGTACTGGTTCGAATAACATATGCTTTGGCCCGAGATTAGCACTTCCTGCCATGCCCATACCTCCTTGGAGAACCGAGGCCAGATCAGTAGCAATATCTCCAAACATATTTGGTAGAACTACAACATCCAACGATTCTGGATCTCTTATTAGCCACATTGTGAAGGCATCAATATACGCTTCATTAATCTCAATATTGGGATACTTTTCTTCCGCTATCTCATGGAATATTTTTCGGAATAATTGACAGCCGCGCGTTACGTTAGATTTGTCGACGCAAGTAACTTTCTGAGGTTTGCCAAGCTTCTTTTTACGGTGCTCTGCTAAGTCAAAAGCAAATTTGATTACACGCTCACTACCAATTCTTGAGATTGGTCGGGGGTCCCACGCCACCTCGCCGTCTAATCCGGGAAACTTTTCTATGACCATTTTCTCATCTTTCTCACCTATCGCCTTCTGCGACATACGTCTCAATAATGAATGATACAAACCTTCGGTATTTTCTCTAACCATGACCATATCTACAAGATTTGGATCCCAGATATCTTTGTGGATACCATGTACTTTATGTTTCACACCTTGAAATAACTTAACTGGTCGAACGTTAGCATAGAGATTTAATCCAGAACGAAGGCCTAGAATTACTTGTCCACCTGCAAGATCGCCATTCGGGAGACGTGCGCCTGGCCATCCTATAGCGCCGAGAAGTATGGCGTCTGAATTATCTCTACAATGTTCAAATGAACCTTCTGGCCATTCTTTACCCGTTTCAAGATAATATTCTCCTCCACAAGGAATTTCTGTGATTTTAAATGATATTGGGCTGTTTTTCTCGAATACTGATAGTACACGCATGGCCTCAGCCATGACTTCTTTGCCAGTTCCGTCTCCGGGTAATACTGTCACTCGATACTCGGCCATGACACGTGGCAGATGCTTTTCCTTCATCAATCCAACTATTCGACAATTGACAATTGGGGATACGATACTTGATAGAGGTCCACTACAAATCAGACGGTATGGAACACAGTTCCGATGATAGTGAAGGGAGTCCTCGAATAGACGTCAAAACTTTGCCTGATTCTATTGCAGAATTATGGGAAACGATGCTCAGACTTGACCCCTCATGGGATATATCAATGTGGTTGGATGAAAGAGCTAAGGAAGAATTGCAACTTATTGAGGGGCAATTAGGGAGGGAGAAATTACGCCTTGAACAAAGATTACACAGATTAGAGACTTTAGCAAAACGCCTCAAGAGGCAACGAGAAATTGCTGAAGGAGTTATACGAAAAGACCCGCATCAGAAAAATCTATTCGATATCTATGAAACTGAAAATAAACATGGAATTGAAATTGGAAAAAATGAAGATGAAGTTGATGGTTTTCCAGCAGTTGACTACACAAATCTAGAGTTTGGAGATGATCCCTTGCTAGCAATTGTTTCAGAACATATTATTCATGTAATGGAATTATTAAATTCTAAAGGACTTACATCTGTACACTTTGACTTATTATTACAAGAATTAAGTGAAATTGGAATAAGAGATGATGAGGTTGATGAGGCAATAACTTGGCTACTTCAAAAACAAATTGTTATTGAGCTGGAACAAGATCATTTTGCTTTAGACATATAAAACGATAGGTAAGAGACCCCGTTTTGAGCCGACTCCTTCAAAGAGAGAACCCTTGTCGCGACCTCTGTATTTCTATGGTTAGTGATGCATCCGGTTGGTACGCAAGGCTTGACAGAGAGTGTTCCGATAGGGTTGAACAACTAGATACTTGGTTAGATTCTTGGGAAGAAGCTACTCGCCACGGAATCCCGATTGCGGCTACTTTACCAAATCATTGGCCGACATTACCGGCTGGACTCCTTTCAGACCCTGGTGCAGTTCTTGATCATCTATTAGCACGGAATGAAGCAGAAAGCGATGGCAGATCTCCTAGAGGGGCTTATGCCACCCCTGCTAAATTTGCAGAATCTATACTCTCAGACGAACTGAAAGATACAAAAGAAGAAACTTCGAAAGAGCCTTCTGCTGCACTTTCACTTTCTGCTTTACCACCTAGCTTTAGAGCATACGCTCAGAAATTTAATCAAGATGTAACAGAAGAAAAGAATGATGATTCTGACAATGATAACAATGGCCTACAAACACGTACAGGCATTGCAATACCTTTCGCTGACCCCTCAGTAGGTGCGGGTGTCTTCGCGGCTAGACTAATTCGGATACATGCAGATAGAAGTGAGAAATTCACTCCTGCGGAAAGAAAAAACGATACTTTACTTTTACTAAACGGTTTTCAGATGTTAGATAACTCAGAAGTTGCAATCAAATGTGCACGCCGAAGAATCTTAATTGCTCTTTCAAGGTGCGATTTAGTGGATTTAGATGGTAAAGGAGATGTCGGAAAGATTGGAAGAAAAGATGTTGAAAAAATTCTAGAAAAATCAGTCCAATCCGGAGATGCTCTGAGAGGAGAGTGGCCATGGGATGAGAAACCGGGACTGTTGGTTTGTAGACCTCCGTGGTTGAGAATAAAAGATCGGTTTAGAGGGCATCCAGAGGGTAGTGAGCTGAGAAAAGAATTATCTCGGCAATTGAGAAATACTACAAATAAAGATGGCACTAGAAGATTTTCAACACTAAGAGGAAATGTGAATCTCTATCGTTTATTCTTAGAAAGAGGAATGCAACTCGTCAGAAAAGATGGGCGAGTAAGAATGATTGTTCCTGACTCACTATTACGGGAAAAGAGTAGCATTCCTCTCCGTAAATTGATGGTTGAGAAAAATAGATGGAATTCTTCTTGGTCATTCCCAGAGAATCAACGAATTTTCCCAGGTGTTTCACAGGGTGTTTTAGTTATAGGTATAACAAAAGGTGGAGAGACAGAAGTTATGACTAGTTATGGACCTCTACATACCAACGAAATTACTACACAAAACGGATTAGTAAAAAGCGTACCAACTTTTGACATGGTTCGGAAATCATGGAGTAGTTGGACCGATGGAAATTGGTCAGTTCCTAGAATGCCCAGAGACGAATATGATAGGAGGAGAATTGTCAGAGCCATTACTGAGTTGGCCGAACAGCCAAAACTTTCTGAAGAAAATAATTGGTTAAATCCTACCGGTAAACCTATTCGAGTAAGAGTAGGCGAAATCGATCAAACAAACTGGTCAGAAGAAATTACGGATTGGAAACCTGGTTCAAGAGGTACTGCCTTCATTAGAGGCACTCATTTCTCAACTAAAGGTGATGATATCAGTATAATCCATCCAGCATATGTAAGTGGACTAAAGGAAGATTCTGTTCAGAGAACACAAGCGAAATGGAATGGTTCGATTAGACCAAAAGGAAAACCTAGACTTGCTTGTCAAGCTATTGTCAATGCTCAATTAGAAAGGAGATTAAGGTGGGCCGTAGTACCTTCAGATTGTGTTTTAGGAAATTCGGTGAACTTCTTAGAACTACCAACTGAAGTAATGGAGAGGATTGCAGAAGAGCATGGCTCAGTAGATAAAGGATTGAATTGGTTAGCAATACATCTAAATTCAGAAACATTAGATCTTTGGTCTCGAGCATGGGCTGCTAACAACAATGTAAATAATTATGAAATTGAGAACCTTCCATTCCCTAAGCCGAATAAAATACGTTCAATAGCAATACAATAACGCAATCCGGAAAAGATGGTTTCGGTTTCCGGTAATTATTTTCCTTTGTTCGGTTTTAATGACTAAAAAATACCAAACCCATTAATACATACGCTTGACCTCGGTGAAACCGTCTTGCGTCGCAAAGCAAAGAAATGAAGGTTTGTAATATGGGAATATATCCAAAAATTGGCATTACAGGGTTACCTAGATCTGGTAAATCAGCAGTATTACAAAAAGTGATGCAGATGGTACAGGACGAAAGAAAAAATAACTCTAGAAAAATGTACAAAGATATTATTGGAGGAGTGCAAACAGAAGCCATAATGGAAAATGGCGAAAGAGTAGGGTATGCTTGTGTAGATGTAAGAACTGGCGAGAAAGGCGTTATTGCACACCGAAATATAGATTCTAGAACTCGTATATTAGGATATGGAATTGACCCGACTGAACTCGATAGAGTTGCGGTACCTGCAATACTTGATGCATTGGATGAATGTGAAGTTTTAGTAATTGATGAAGTTGGTAAATTTTCAGTTGAAAGTGAAGGTTTTGTTGCGGCTGTTCGTGCTGCTTTGGAATATGATAAACCAACTTTGATGACTTTACACAAAAAGAGTAGGCACCCATTATTACAAGATATTCGTAGAAGAGACGATGGCAGGGTGTTAGAGGTGACGCCGGTTAATAGGGCACTTTTACCATACAAGATTCATAAATTATTGGAGTAAACTAATGTATGGGATAATATATATCCTCCGAAGGTGATTTTTATGGATTCACCAGCAAATAGAGTTCAAAGAATTTTGATTGGAGTAATTTTATCATTCTCGCTAATGACTGCTCTAGCAATATCTGAAGGTTTAATTCGAATATTGGGTTGTGAAGGTAGTGAATGTGTAGAAAAAGATAATTTCACATTAATATTTCCAATAATTCTTTTCCTTAGTATTACTTTGTACTTATTATTGCACTTTTCTAAAGGAAAAGAACATGAGAAAGGCATTCTGGATAGATGGATTAGTAGAGAAGAAGAAGATGAAATGAGAGCTAGACTCAAACAAGAACAACTAGATGCTAGCGGAGATAATATGGGTTCGGGTTGGTCTGAAATGGAAAAAAAGCATTTGGAAACCAAATTAGAAGAAGAATGATGAAGCGAAACCTTGACTCTTGGAATACCCTCGTAAGGGCTGGCGATACCCATGAGCGAAATACCTGAAGGACTGATTTATACCAAAGAGCATGAATGGATTAAAGTCGAAGGAAATGAAATTGTTGTCGGAATTACTGACTATGCTCAGAATGCTTTGACCGATGTTGTTTGGGTAGAATTGCCGGAACTAGGAGTCTCTGTAAAATCAATGGAATCGTTTGCAAATGTTGAATCTGTTAAGTCAGTGAGTGAAATCTATGCTCCGGTTTCCGGCGAAGTTACAGAAATAAATGAAGATTTAGAGGATGCTCCTGAAACAGTAAATACCGACCCTTATGGCGATGGTTGGATCTGTAAAATGAGAATGGAGGATTCTGGAGAACTTGATGCTCTTCTTGATGCTGCAGCATACAAGTCTCTAATTGAGGAATAAGTAATGACTATTCATCGCAAGATTTCAATTTATGTTGATGGTTCTTGTGAAGAAAACAAAAATGTATCATCCGATACTCCTGCTGGATGGGGTTTTTGTGTAGTGATAGGAGATACTGGTTTGGGAAAAGGACAAGGGGAAATCATCACGGAAAAAAGTGGGCCAGTAATCACAAAAAAAACATCAAGTGAATATATTGGTTCAGAAGTTGGGTCGAATAATACTGCTGAGTTATGCGCTCTTGCTCATGCACTAAAATGGCTACTAATTGAGGGGAGCAATGAACCCGCAGTGATTAGAGGAGATTCCCAATATGCCCTGAATATTGGTTCCGGCATTTGGAAAGCTAAAGCAAATAAAGAATTGGCATTGAATGTTCAGAAGTTATGGAAAGAAGTTTCTTCTCTTCGTGATTTAAGTAAGGAACATGTTAGAGCACATAGAGGGCATCGTTGGAATGAAAGAGCTGATCATTTAGCGTTCCGTGCAATGCAAGGAAAAGAAGCATTACCATTACAATTCTGGAAACCCGGGAAAAGATAATTCAATCATCTGAAAGAATTGTTACACTGAGAAACACATAAGTTGCTTGAATAAACGTCAATAATGCTACCAAAGAAAAAATCAATGATGTTGGATCTGGGAAAAAAAGCTGGTCTTGCCCTAAAAGATATGATAGTATAAGAATAGTAAATGAAAATAAAAATAATTTTTTTGAGGAGCTCTCAGGATTTATCCATAAGTCCAACCATGGAACTAATCCGCGTCTTTTGAATGTAAATCGATACCAAGAGACATACCACATTGTTAATCCAATAAGCCCCATTACTCCAAGAGTAAAAGATTCTGAATCCCAAGGCCAAGAAAATGATATTTTTATGAAAATTGTATTGATTAAAAGCATTGAACCTAAGAAAAAATAGATGCGCCAATCCGGCGGGTTCTCCTCGGTCATAACAATACCAAGACGTTAAGTGATTTCAAACCAACCCTAAAGATGGGTTCTTGATGTAATAGTAACTCGCACAATTATGGAGCACCGATTAGTTTGGTCGGATTCAATGAATAAAGATCATCTTGATTTAAGATTTAGAGTTCTAAGAATTGGTATGCCAAGGGGAACTGAACATTATCCTAAGGTAGACAATGACCCTAGGACAAAATTCCTTTGTGCCTATATTGGCGAAAAGATGGTTGGATGTTCTACTCTGCAGGTTGATTCAAGAAAAAGCTGTAAATATCGAATAAGAGGTATGGCCGTAGACTCAGAATATCGAAACAAAGGAATAGGTTCTGAGATTGTCAAAGAATTACAAAGGAAAGCAGGTGAAGAAAAAACGGGAATATGGTGTAATGCAAGAATCAAAGCAGTACCAATGTATGCAAGATGTGGTTTTGAAATTGTGTCAGATATTTTTGAGATTGAAAATATAGGGCCTCATTATGACATGGAATGGAAATAAAAAGCATCCGCTAAAACAATTCAATTGGAGCACAGGCCGGGATTTGCACCCAGGTCCGCGGATTTGCAGTCCGCTGCATAGCTACTCTGCCACCCATGCGTTGAATAGCCGTAACAGACTTTATCTTTGAATATTCTTCGAAAGAGAGTGTCAAAAATCTTGATGGTGTTGGTACTCCTCCTAGACATCATGCCGAACGTTTCATCGCGCTATGATGGATTAGGGGTGGGGTTCGCACCCTATCTACAGCCGCCTGGCCCAGAAGTAGTAAGGTGGACTGTTGGAGAGCCGGGATTCGATACTCCCTCGGAAATTATTGATGCAGCCATTAACGAGCTAAATGAAAAAAATACCAAGTATACTAGAGGAGCTGGCTCAATGGAATTATGTCAATCGGTTGCAGACTATCTTTTTGAAAAACATGGTATAGAAACTGAAGCGGAAAACGTTGTTATTACTCCCGGTGCTAAACAGGCCTTACTATATTCATTTATGATTACTACAATGCCTGGAGATGAGGCAATACTGTTGGCTCCTTCTTGGGCTTCATATGAACCAATGTTAGAATTTATTGGTGCAGTCCCTGTACACGTACCTGTAAGAAAAGATAATTTTCATCCAGATATTGATGCAATTAGATCTGCTGTTAATGAGAAAACAACAATGATTTTGTTGAACTCACCGAATAACCCCACAGGAGCGGTATTTACTCCTGAAGAAATTTCTGAAATTGTCAAAATTGCTGTAGAATATGATTTGTGGATCGTTTCTGATGAAATCTACGCTAGACTAAACTGGACTGATTATCCTCATATATCTCCTGCAACTTGCCCAGGAGGAAAAGAAAGAACATTAGTAATCAATGGTTGGTCTAAATCTTGGGCGATGACTGGGATGAGATTGGGGTTTCTTACAGGGCCTGAAAACGCTATGAAAGCGGCTATTAAATCACAAGCTAATTCTGCATCCCACGTACCTACATTCATGATGGAAGCAGCAAGAGTTGCACTTTCTTGCGACAATTATGTAGAAGAATTTAATTCTGAATATTTGAAGAGAAGGAGTATTATAAAGGAAGGTTTGTCTGAAATTCCGGGTTTAAGAATTGGCGACCTAGAAGGTGCATTCTATGCATTCGTAGATGTCACAGGAACGGGGATGAGCGATATTGAATTCGCGGATGGCGCTCTAAAAGCAGGGGTTCAGTTAATTCCAGCGTCCCTCATTAAAGGCGGAGAAGGATTTGTAAGAATTTCTTATGCAGCAGATGAGGAAGTTATCTTTGAAGGTTTAAAGCGTTTGAAAAAATGGTTAATTTAAATCAAAAATTAAAATTAACATGGTAATGGCCGACATTTCAAAAGGGAAGCGTTGCACATACTACAGTAAGCGACCGGCGTAAGTTGCAAGTTTGAAGAAAATACAGGAAGAATAAGCATGACTAACTCACATGGAAAACAAGTTTGTGTAGATTATTCGCATTGTGATTTTAATGAGGTTCGAGATGGTTCCTGGATGTTAGAGTTGATGCGTTATGCTGTAAATTCTGCAAAAGTAAGAGAAGTTCACTCCCACGTCGAAGAGTTTGATGGGAGCAAAAGTCCGGCTGGATTCGCAGCAGTTGTATTGTTAGACGAAAGTCATGTTAGCGCACATTGTTACTATGATAAGGGTATACTAGCAATTGATGCTTTCACTTGTGGTGATTCGGATCCGAATATAATTATCGATATCATCAACAAAAGATTGGTCTCTGAAATGGAAAATATCAAAGTTGTTGGCAAGGATCAAATTCTAAGATTTAGACAGTAAGGTGATTGATATGGATGTTAATAAATTCATTGAATATCATTACAAACATTTCAATGCTGGTGCCCTTGCTGAATGTAGTAAATCTTTACAAGAATTTCTAGAAAATGATGGGCGAATGTTGATCACATTGGCAGGTGCTATGTCGACTGCAGAGATAGGGAGGTCTCTGGCTCCAGCAATTCGGTCTCAGAAAATACATGCAATTTGTTGTACTGGTGCAAATCTTGAAGAAGATTTGTTCAATTTAGTTGCAAAATCATCATATGAGAAAATAAAAGATTGGAGAAACTGGACTGCTGAAGATGACAAGGAATTACAAAAAAGAGGTATGAATCGAGTTACAGATGTTGCAATCCCCGAGGAAGAAGCGATTAGGAATATTGAGAAGCCTCTATTGGAGCTTTGGAAGGATGCTGCAGAGGTTGGAGATAGGAGATTCCCTCATGAATATCTATACGATTTATTATTGCATGGAAATCTTGAATTTGATGCTAATCCAAAAGACTCGTGGTTACTAGCAGCAGCAGATGCTAATCTACCTATATTTGTCCCAGGTTGGGAAGACTCGACATTAGGAAACATACTTACAGCGAGAGTTATTGATTGCACAATTCCATCCCCAGACATAGTATTAGGAGGATTGCATGCCATGCAATCATTAGCCGACTGGTATAGGGAAGATGATTCGCCAACAGGTCTGCTACAAGTCGGAGGTGGGATTGCAGGAGATTTTGCAATATGTGTTGTACCTATGCTAAGACAGGATGTGGGCCTTGATGTGTCCCTTTGGTCTTGGTTTGCTCAAATTTCTGAGTCTAGTGCATCTTATGGAGGATATTCAGGAGCACCTCCAAATGAGAAAATTAGTTGGGAGAAGATAGACACAAACACCCCCCAATTTGTAATTGAATCTGATGCGACTATTGTGTTGCCATTGCTATTAGCATCATTAGAATAAATCACTATAATTCGGACATTCTTCAGCTATTCTTAGTAATTGATTATATTTTGCTGTTCTGTCACTTCTAGCGGGTGCACCGGTTTTTATTTGCCCCGCGTTTGTTCCAACTGAGATATCTGCAATTATATCGTCTGATGTTTCACCAGATCTATGTGAGATAATAATTCCAAAATTGGCTTTACGAGCCATTTCAATGACTTGGAGAGTTTCTGTAACTGTTCCTATCTGATTTAATTTGATTAATATTGCATTTGATGCTCCTTCGACTATACCTTTTTTGAGACGTTCTGGATTTGTAACATACAGATCATCTCCAACAATTTGCACCCTATGGCTCTCTAATTTTGTAAAATCTTTCCAAGATTCCCAGTCATCTTCTCCAAATGGGTCTTCCATAGATACTATTGGGTAGTTATCTAACCAAGATGAATACAACGATGTGAGGTCTTTTCCACTAATTACTCTATTATCAATGTGATAATTTTCTCCATCAAAGAATTCTTGGGCGGCTACATCTAGAGCAATTGAGATTTGGTCCCCTGGAGAATAGCCGGCTTTTTCTATCGCACCCATCAAATATCTAAGCCCATCTTCATTACAAGGTAAGTTTGGCGCAAACCCTCCTTCATCTCCAACACCTCCGAGTAAGCCCTCATCTTTCAATACAGATTTCAATGAATGATAAATTTCTGTTCCGGCCTGTAAGGCATCAGAGAAACTATCAAATCCGTGAGGAACTACCATGAATTCTTGAACGTCGACATTTGAAGCTGCATGTGCTCCTCCGTTGAGTATATTCATCAATGGAACAGGTAATTTATTCTCATTTTTTGTTGAAATATAAGACCATAGTGATTTTTCTGATTGGTTTGCCGCGGCACGAATTACTGACATTGATGCCCCTAAGATTGCATTGGCACCTAATCTACCTTTATTCGGAGTACCATCTAATATTAACATTGATGCATCTATTTCTTCTTGATTAGAAACGTCTAATCCTACTAACAAATTTCTAATTTCTTCATTGACATTGTGGACGGCTTTAGATACACCTTTACCCATCCAATCTTTTCCGCCATCTCTTAATTCAACGGCTTCATGACTACCTGTACTTGCTCCGGAAGGAACCGCTGCGCGGCCCATTAGAATTCCATCTACAAAACAATCGACTTCTACGGTCGGATTGCCACGTGAATCAATGATTGCGCGCGCCTTAAGATCGGTTATTATGCCGCCCATTAATTACTTCGAAGAGCAATTATGGTCTGAATGTTACTGTGGTCAAACTAGGAATTTAACCAACTCAGCCAACGAGATACTTTATTCTGAACTTCGGGAACTTGAATTTCGGAATGACAGACTTCTTCCCAGCAAAGTTGTTCTTCAGAAGGAGATATTGAAAATAACTCAGCCTTGAATATCACTCCGTCCAGATTATCATGACTATCTCTCTTATCATCTACAAAACAATGTAGAAGATGTTTTGGATAATGATGCATTTTGCCAGAATTACAACAACACATCAACACACTTTTCTCTAGAAATATCAATGATGCCCCTGTGGAATGATCGATATCATGGCCTACTACTTTACAATTGACTAGAAGTGTCGCCACATCTACATTATACCACTGAGATTTTGAGATTGAAAGATTAAGATTCGAAACATCATCTAAATACTCCTGAACTCGAAGATTGGCTGTCGCATCATCCTCTGGCATGTATTGTCAGAAATCGCCGACTCATTTGAATGCAACTTAATTTCAATCATGAAACTAAATGTATAATTATTACCTGAAAACGGAAAAATTGCTTGAAGTACTACTACTCAAAACGACAATAACAATCAAAAAGGGTTCGCTTTGCGGATTAATCATGGTTAACGTAGATTCACTTGATAGAGCCATTCTCGCTTACCTCAGAGATGCCGGTAGAGCCCCATTTGTAGATATTGCAAAAAAGGTAGATGTTACTGAACGTACTGTAAGGACTCGTATGAAAAGAATGGAAGATATTGGAGTGATTAGGGGTTATACAATCAGAGAAGCTGGCATAGGTTTGACTGCACTAATACGGCTCAAAGTTGGTTCTGGAGTAGAGATTGGGAGTCTTGCTGGAGAATATTCAGGATGGGCAGGAGTTGAGTGTATTTACGAGATTAGTGGGGACGCGGATTTAGTTGCTATTGTTCACGTTGATGATACTGTTTCATTAAGAAATTTATTAGATCGTATGTGGTTAGCCGCACCGGGAGAAATAACTTCAACGCAAACAGAATTAGTCTTAGAGCAATACTAATTCTTTTTGACCATTTGATATCTGTAATACTTCAACTTACCAGACTTAAATGAATCATAAACAGGCGTTCCTTGGACTCCTGCAAAGGTTTCGAAACTACGTCTAATAGTTCTTGGAACGAGTTCGGTGATTCTTTCTTTCTTAGCGTCATTTATCATATCTAAAGCATCGACTACTTCATCAGTGATTTCTTTCTTTGATGCTACTGAAAAGCCAACATTCTGAAATATTTCTTCTGTCTTCTTCATAGTTTCTTCGTCCCGGAAATCAGTCCAACAAAAGTATCCATCTTTTCTCAAAACCCGAAAAACTTCGCTAACAAACTTGTTGATATCGCCATAGCAATGGGAAGATTCAACGTTATAGACGATGTCGAAACTGTCAGCATCGAATGGTAAATCTTGAGCGTTTCCTTCTATAAAATTCAGATTCTCCTGTTCATACCAATCATTGCATAAAGTAACCGCCTCCTTTGAAAAATCTACTCCGATTAAAGAAGATGGAGACTTAGACTTAGCAATCCAACTAGCGCCCCCTCCCCTTCCAGAACCTACTTCTAATACTTGCTTGTTGTTTAAATCAACATCTCTTATATTCATATGATATAGTTGTATGAATAATCGATAAGGTTCGTCTACCAAGTCTAAAACTGGGCCGTCTTCATCCACAAATCCATAATTCATGAATCTAAAGTCTACCTTATTGTGTGCTTTAGATATCCGTTGATACCACCATTTCCATAATCTATTCTGTACAGAGGCGGGAGAATACTTGAGTATAGTAGCAAATATTCTAGCTGGAATTCCCATGGACATCTTTTCACCTAAACTTTCCATTTAACTGAGCACCCGATGCTTTGGGTTCTATTATCTGTGATTTCTTTTCCTGCTACTAACAAATCAATTGCGTCTGAAAGTTCTGAAGTTGTTGCATGAGCAGGGTCTCTTGGTGAATCGTCAAGACGGCCCCTATAAACTACATTTCCAGATGCGTTGACAAGATAAAATTCGGGAGTTCTTTCGGCACCATAAAGTGTTGCAATAGATTGATCCGCATCATGTAAGTAAGCATATGACATTCCCTTTGATGCTCTTTTTACCATATTAGGCCAAGAGTCGGATTCATAATTAACGGGATCATTTGAATTAATTCCAATAAAACCAATATTGTTCTCTCTGGCCTTCATAGCCATCTTCTCAATTCTAGATTCTGAACCAACGACATAAGGACAATGATTACAAGTGAAAGTGATTATTGCGCCATTATCGCCCATAATTTCACTTAGAGATAAAGTGTCTTTACCTAGATTTTTATTGGCGTTAGGTAATTCAAAATCTGGAGCTACTTGTCCTGGCTCTATTCCAAGTGAGTTGGGCATATGTGATGCAGTCATACCGTGTTGTTCAACCCTTTGGAGAAATCTTCTGCTTCATGTTTTCTTGTCTATCAACCGATTCTTGTAATCTTCTTCTGGCCAATTTATGCTCTGGATCTATGTCGAGTACTTTTCTCCATGCAATAACAGATTCATTCACGTTTTCACCTTCATGGAGAATTGCAGCAATTCTCAATCTTGCATCAATATGCTTCTTATCATATTTAGCTGCAGCCTCAAAGTCTGATTTGGCCTCATCTATTCTTCCGAAGTCGAGATATAACAAACCTCTTTGATACCATGCTTCGGAATGTGTAGGGTCGTATCGAATCGCTTCATTTAACGGCCTTTCTGCCTGTTCTGACTTATCCATTGCAATCATACAAGCACCCAAGTGTACTAGCGCCATAATATGCTCAGGATCTTGGGAAAGTAGTGTGCGCAATTCGTTTTCTGCTTCTTTCCAGTCTCCAAGATTCATTAAAATCTCAGAACGTCTTTGCCTTGCTAGATTTAGTTCGGGTGCTAATTCAATAAGTGAATTTGCATCATCGAGAGCAGTGACTAAGTCATCAGCCAATAATGAAGCTGAACACCTATTCAATCTCGCTCTGATGTGATTCGGTTCCGATGTAAGAACTTTGGAGAAAAACGTTTTTGCCTCTATGAAACGCCCCTGTCTCGCTGCAATCATACCTCTAATGAATGGAATGGATGGGTGGCTTCGCACATTAGTCGATGCTTCGGAAACTAATGCATTGGCTTGATCTAATTTACCCATTTCTAAACATAAATGTGCTTCCTCTAAAGATATCGAAGGGTGATCAGGTATGAGTCTTCTTGCTCTTATCAAAGCTACTTCTGCCTCTTTTATTGAACCTTGATATCTTAATGCACGCGACCTGCCGAGCCATGCAAGACCGGATTCTCTATCTTTTTCTATTGCTGAGTCGAAAGAAATGGTTGCATCTAATAACAGAATATGATCGTGTTCTCCAGTCCTATCTCTGTGCTCATCAGCAGCCAATAAATGCAATCGACCTTGCATAACATGCAATGAGGAGCTTTCCCAAGATTCTTCGGGTGCTTCTTCCAGTACTCTCTTAGACCATTCTATAGCTCCTGCACGGAATAGGACTAGGCTTAATCTGCCTCTAACTTCTGCATCATCAGGGTTGACTTCTAACCATTCTTCTAAAACTGCTCTGGCAGAGTCTAACTTTTCTTCATTTTCAAGTATCTTACTCTCTATCAGAACTGTATATTCTCCTAATCCTGATGCTCGACGAACTGCTTGAAGAGCTTCTTTGGATTGGTTTTCACCTGCAGCCAATAATTTTGCCTTCAATAGCCACGCTTCAGAATTAGAAGCATCAAGATATAGTGCCTTTTCAATAGATTCTAAGGCGGCTCTTATTTCTCCTAATTGCATCAATTTGGAAGATTTTGAAACCCAACCTTCCGAGGTTGATGGTTCCTTAAGGTGCGGATTTATTTGATTCTGCACAATATTTGCTCTGTCAACAATATTTGAAATATCTTTATCGCCTTCTGTTAATTGAAAATCAACACCCAAAGCATCCAATCTCCTAATGTTCCGATTCAACCGTTCATCTTCACTTCCAGAAAGCAAAATTGCTTGTTCTTTTAGTACATCCACATCGTCTGGATTAATTGCTATCAAACGTTCCAATGTTCTATCTAAAGATTCAAGATCAGCCTCATCTCTTTGTATCGATGCCAGTGATAAGAGAATAGAGGAGCTTTCGGGAGAAAGTAAATTTGCTCTTCGATAGAAATCTGCCGCTCTATCGAACTTTCCTGATTCGTGGAATAATTCCCCGAGGCCTCTTTGTTCATCGCCATTAAGTTCTAAATCTTCAGATTTCATTTCTGCTTCAGTAAGAATTGCATCTAGTCTTAATACCAAGGGGATTATTCCTGGCAGTATATTTTCACTTCCCTCTGCTTCTGAATCACTCTGGTAATTGGAAAGAATTGATCTTGCTGCATGAGTTGCTATAGCACAAGATTCACTGGAGCTAATAGTTACATCCTGCTCGAAAAGTAATGATTCTGCTGATTCTAGAGATTTATGTACCGACAATAATTCATGTACTTCTGGAGTTTCTCCAAGAATAGTGTCGACTCCTCTGGAAAGTAAATCGAGACGATTAGAGGTACTGGCTAAGTTACCTTGTAAATTGCCAAGTTTTGCACGCATTTCGTCTCGTTGTCTTAGCACTGATTGGTGCCGTAACCAAAGTGTTGCTAACACGATTCCGACCAAGCCATACAACGCTAGAATTATCGACGTCGACTGCTCCATCCCTTGCGAGCGGGAATGTAGGACTTTTGATGGCTTCTACTGATGAGTAGCCTTAGAATGGCTTTTTTAATGTAATTAATTTTCGCCAATAGGGTAAAAATCTTACATATCTGATGCTGAGTAAGCTTGTACTCCAGATTTCCTAGTCACTTTTCCTACTGAGGATGCCACTACGCTATCTATGCCTGCACCTGCCGCTAAAGTAAAAATTCTATCAGTTACTTTACCAGCAAATACTAGACCTTTTGCTCCCTCAGATTCTGCAAGTTTGGCTTCTAATGAGCTGGCCCCAATTGGCTCACTGCCTGATCCATCTTCATTCACAATAACAGCTTGATTTCTTTTCAGACCTTCCAACATACCTGCCCAGCCTTTGATCTCATCTGGTGCTTCAAGAATTTCTTCTCCACGGCCTACAGCGGCATCGTCTTCTTTCGCTAACTCCGCCTGAATACGAGATACTAGTTTGTTAGCAGGTTCTTTTTGACCTAGACATTTGGTGATTACTTTTCCTTCTAAGTGCTCTACCTCGCGACTTTGCGGAGCTAAAGCCACATGCGTTAGTGATTTACCCAACTTACCGCTGAGTTCCATCAGTAGAAGTTTTCCACCTCTATCGCCATCGACGAATGCAGTCACCATTGTTTTGGATTGAGCAAGTGCAACTAATTCGTCTTGAATGCCGGAGCCCATAGTTGCTATAGCGTTCTTAATACCAAACTTTAGTAGATTCTTAACATCATTTCGTCCTTCTACAATAATGATTGCGCTACCATCTGCGACTTTAGGTCCCGCGGTCATTCCAGAAATGTCTTTTTCTGTATCTAAAGTTAGAACAGAACGCACCTCGTCTAGTATATTCTTAGATTCGTCTTGGCCTGAGTTTACCATATTCAACAATAGAGTCTTGGCGCGATCAATCACGTTATCTCTCTTTGCAGATCTAATATTCTCAATCCCTTTGACTTTTATTACCGCTTTACATGGGCCTATGCGATCTATGGTTTCTAATGCCGCCCCAATGACTGCCGTACTAACCTGATCAATAGATGAAGAAAGTGAGATTTCTCCTTGCACTTTTCCTTTATTCTGATTCAGAGATACGTCGACATGTCCGATGCGGCCAGTTCTTTGTAATTTTCTTAGTTGTAACTGGTCTCCAAGAAGTCCTTCTGTTTGACCAAATATGGCCCCAACGACATCTTTTCTGGCGACTGTTCCGTCACAACG
>Ga0115011_10000991_pt1 | contig 21080 bp, 20 predicted proteins | sample TroAtlMetagenome_2_FD_88705 | JGI IMG/M metagenome (GOLD analysis project Ga0115011, IMG submission 88705) | Marine eukaryotic phytoplankton communities from Atlantic Ocean - Tropical Atlantic ANT8 Metagenome | ecosystem: Environmental > Aquatic > Marine > Oceanic | place: Tropical Atlantic...
CTCGGGCAGTCGGACCACGACGTCAAAGCGCCGGTCGCCCTCGAACACCTGACCGGCGACAACGCCGCCGATGGAGGCCGCCACCACCTGCTGGACGTCGTCCATGCTGATGCCGAGCCTCGCGAGGGCGGCGCGGTCGGGTGTGATCTGGAGCACCGGCAGGCCGGTGACCTGCTCGACGGAGATGTCCTCGGCCCCTTCGATACTGCCGATCACGCCTTCGACGGCGTTGCCGACCTCCAGCAACTGGTCGAGGTCGTCACCGAACACCTTGATCGCTACGTCCGCCCGCACGCCGGAGAGCAGTTCGTTGAACCGCATCTGGATGGGTTGCGTGAACTCGTAGTTGTTGCCGGGGATTTCGGCGACGGCCGCCTGCATTTCGGCCAGCAGTTCCGCGCGAGGTTTGCGGGGGTCCGGCCAGTCCTTGCGGTCCTTCAGCATGATGAAGGTGTCGGCGACCGAGGGCGGCATAGGGTCGGTGGCGATCTCGGCGGTGCCGATCTTGGCCACGACCCGCTCCACCTCCGGGAACCGGGCGATGCGGCGTTCCAGGGCTGTCTGCATCTGAACGGCCTGGCTGAGCGACGTGCCGGGGATGCGCAGGGCGTGGAGGGCGATGTCGCCTTCGTCGAGGTTGGGGATGAACTCCGACCCCATGCGGCTGGCGCCCAGGGCCGCGATTGCGACCAGGGCGACGGCTACGGCGACAAAGGCCACGCGCAACCGCAGGGCCATCTCCAGCGCCGGCTGATAGAACCGGCGGGCGCCACGCATGACGAAGCTGTCCTTCTCCTCTACCCTGCCGGTGACGAACATGGCGACGGCGGCGGGCACGAAGACCAGCGACAGGACGAGCGCGCAGGTCAGGGCGATGACCACCGTGATCGCCATCGGGTGGAACATCTTCCCCTCCACACCGGTCAGGGCGAAGATCGGCACATAGACCAGGGTGATGATCAGGACGCCGAACAGGGACGGCCGGATCACCTCGCTGGAGGCCGAGGCCGCCAGGGCGAAGCGTTCGTCACGGGTCAGCAGACGACCGTGCTGATGCTGGGCCTGGCCGAAGCGGCGCAGGCAGTTCTCGACGATGATGACCGCCCCATCGACGATCAGGCCGAAGTCGAGCGCGCCGAGGCTCATCAGATTGCCGGACACCCCCGTGCGCACCATGCCGGTGATGGTCATCAGCATGGTGATGGGAATGACGGCGGCGGTGATCAGGGCGGCGCGGATGTTCCCCAACAGCAGGAACAGCACGACGATGACCAGAAGCGCGCCTTCGAGCAGGTTCTTCTCGACGGTGTGGATCGCACGATCCACCAGGTCGGTTCGGTCATAGACCGGCACGGCGCGGACCCCGGCGGGCAGCGCCTTGGCGGCTTCATCGAGCCGAGCAGCCACCGCCTGAGCGACGGTGCGGCTGTTCTCCCCGACCAGCATGAAGACGGTGCCCAGCACGACCTCGCGGCCGTCCTCGGTCGCCGCTCCGGTGCGCAGTTCCTCGCCCATGATCAGGTCGGCCACGTCGGCGACCCGGACGGGAACGCCATTGCGGTTGGAAACGATGATCGCGCCGAGGTCTTCGAGACTCTCGGCCTGACCCGGAACTCGAACCAGATACTGCTCGCCATAGCGTTCGACGTAGCCAGCCCCAACGTTGGCGTTGTTGCGGTTCAGGGCCTCGACCACTTCCGCCATCGTCACCCCATAGGCGACGAGGCGATCCGGAAAGGGCGTGACGTGATACTGCCGCTCGAACCCGCCGATGGTGTTGACGTCAGTGACGCCCGGTGTGTTGCGAAGCTGAGGGCGGATCACCCAGTCCTGAAGCGTGCGCAGGTCCTCGGGCGTATAGAGTTCACCATCGGGGCGGCGCGCGCCCTGTTCGGCCTCGATCGTATACATGAAGATCTCGCCGAGCCCGGTGGCGATGGGACCGAGTTCGGGCGTCAGGCCTTCGGGAAGTTGACCCCTCGCGGCCTGAAGCCGTTCGTTGACCAGCTGGCGCGCGAAATAGATGTCCGTGCCGTCCTCGAAGACGACCGTCACCTGGCTCAGTCCGTAGCGCGAGACCGAGCGGGTGTATTGCAGGCCCGGCACCCCGGCGATGGCCGTTTCCACCGGGAAGGTAATCCGCTGCTCCGACTCGAGTGGTGAGAAGCCGGGCGCCTCGGTGTTGATCTGGACCTGGACGTTGGTGATGTCGGGCGTGGCATCGATGGGCAGGCGCTGGAAACTCCAGACGCCGACCGCACAGGCCAGGACCACCAGCGCCATAACCAGCCAGCGGAACCGGATCGACAGCGCGATGATGCGTTCAAGCATGGTCCGCGCCCCTAGTGGTCATGGCTCGCGCCGGACTTTTCGACGTCCGCGCGAATGAGGAAGGCGCCGTCCACCACATATTCGGTGCCGGGTTCAATGCCGCTCAGGACCTCGGTCCACTCAGGCGTTCGACGACCCAGTTCCAGCATCCGCACCTCATAGGTCGTGCCGAAGCGAGCATAGACTACGGTGAAGTCGCGGAACGGCTGGAGCGCCCGGGTCCGCACGGCCAGCGGCACCTGCCCCGCCCCGACCTGGACCTCGCCGGACACGCCCAGACCGGGCCGCCAGATACCGCCCTGATACGGCAGATCGACGTGAGCGATCAGCACCTGGCTGGTCAGGTCGGTCGACGGCAGCACTGACTCGATCCGACCGTTGAAGGTGTAGTCGCCGGCGAGACTCTTGACGATGATCGGCTGGCCCGCGCGCACCCGTTCGGCGTCGCGCGGATACAGCAGGAACTCAGCGTGCAGCCGGGTGGGATCGCCGATCATCAGCATCGGTTCGCCGCCGCCGGTGATCGACCCCTCGTTGACATTCTTGGCCACGATCATGCCGGAGATGGGCGCGGTGATCGCATAGGTCTGCAGGCTCTCGCTCGACTCGACGCGGGCGATGACCTGCCCGCGAGAGACCCGGGTGCCGAGTTCGACGTTCAGGGCCATAACGCGGCCCGGATAGCGGGCGTGGACCTCGGCCTGGCCCTCGGGCGTGATCTCGACGCGACCGGTCAGCGACAAGGTCTCGCCCAGGGTCGCGGGACCGACCCGCTCGACCGTGACGCCCCCCGCCTGAGCGGCATCGGCAGCGATCACGGTGCGTCCTTCGTAGGAGGCATAGGTCCAGCGATGCTGCTCACCCGCGTGTGACGCCGTGACCGTGACGTCGAACGAGTGCGGCTCGGCCACAACGCCAGGCCCGGTCAGATAATCGTTCTCGGCCGTGAAGGTGAAGCGGTCGGTCTTCGGACCCGTGCGCCCCAGGGTGATGGTGGCCTGGACCTGTCGCGGGTCGACGGGCCGGTCGTTCACATAGGGATAGAGCCGGAACAGGGGCTCGGGCCCCTCTTCGTAGATGGTTACCTCCAGAGCGAAGTCGCCGTCACGCAGCATCCGCCCGCGATGGGGGCCGCGCTCATAGTCGCCGGCGGCAACCTCAACCTTCTCGGCGTTCGGCGCGTCGGAGCAGGACGCCAGTCCGATTGCCCCCGTCAGAAGCAGGGCCGCCATCGACGCCCGAATAAGATGAAACGGGCTCATCAGCGCGCCTCCGATTGCAGGATGAAGGGATCGTGAGCGCCGGTCAGCCGATCACGGCGGGCGACGTCGCGGTGGAGTTTGGAAAGGACCTGGACCAGTCGCAGGCGCAGATCGATCAGGGCCCGGTGGGCGGCGACGACATCGCCATAGCTGAAACCGCCTCGGGCGAAGCCGGCCTCGACTTCCTGCACGGCGCGTTCGGCCAGGGGCAGGGCGTCTTCCTGAAGTCGGCGCGCCTCACTGGCTCCGGATGAGATCTCGACCTGAAGCCGAGCGACTTCACGGTCTTTTTCCAGGCGGAAGGCGTTCCGGTCGGCCGTCGCTGCGGTGGCCAAGGCTTCGGCCCGGTCGATGGCACCCTGATTGCTGTCATAACGTTGAAGCGGGATTGATCCGCCAACCACCAGGCCGACGCCACCCGTGTCCCAGTCGTGCCGCAAGCCAACATCCACCGTGGCGTTTGGCACGGCGGCGGCGCGCTCGACGGCCGCGTCCGCTGCTGCGACGTCGCGCCGGGCGTCGAACACCCGCAAGTCCGCCTCGGCAATCTCACCCGCGACCGCCCGCGACGCCGAGGTGTCGTAGAAGAGGTCCGCAGGGATGGAGAAGTCCACTGTGCCGTCCCAGAACTTGGCCAGGGCGATGCGCGCCACGCGCAGGCGCGTCTCCGCCTGATCGAGATCGATCTGGGCCTGGACCAGTTCGGCCTCTGCCCGCGATCCTGCGAACAGGGGGTCACGCGCAGCGGCGACACGGCGCTCGGTCTCGGCCTGCACCCGTTCAGCCAGGGCCAGACGCTGCCGTGCCACATCGAGTTCGGCCTCGGCGACCAGCACATCGACATAGGCGATCTGCGCCTGCTCAAGCCGGTCCAGCCGCTTGACGCGCGCCTCCGCTGCCACGAGGTCGGCTTCGCTGCGAGCTCGGCCGGTGCGCGCCGCCCGATCGCCGCCGCGTTCCAGTTCCTGCGAATAGGTCACCCGCACCTCGGTGCGGTCGATCAGTCCGCCACCGCCGATCGTGGGCAAGTTCTCGACGGCCACGCCGAGCCGTGGGTTGGTGCGGACGTCCGCCTGACGGACTCCCGCCTCGGCCGCGCGGGCCCGGGCGTTCGATCCCGCGATCGCCGGGTCGGCCCGGGCCGCCCGGGCGAGCGCGTCGGGCAGGCTCAGCGTCGGAAGAGGAGTCTCGGCGGCGGGGATGGCCTCCTGGGCCAAGGCTATGCCGCTGGGCAGGGCGAGACCTGCGGTGAGGGTGAGCGCGGATGCCATTGCGGCTCGCGCCCGCCGTCCGGTCATGCCGGCGGTTGGGTGTCTCAAGGAAATCTCCGAAAAAGGGCGCGCGCGGCCGGGCGGCCACGCCGGTTCAGATGACCGTCAGCGTCCGTTTCGGAGGGTATTCGATCCCGTCGCCGCTTAGGCCTGCCAGAGGCGGCCCTGAGCCCGGATTGATGGTGATCGAGGCGATTTGCGACGCTTCCGCCAGAGCGCGGCTCAGGACGGGGACAGCCCCATGATTGTCGCCGCCGCCATGATGGTGGTGGCTGACGGGTCGCTCTCCATCGACATCCCGGTCGCTGGGTTCGGTCTCGCTGGCAGGGACGTCGTCCGGCGCGACATGGATGTGCGCGCCGTGATGATCGTGATCGTCAGACACTTCGACCAGCGCGACCGCCGGCCAGTCGGCGATGTGGGCCATCGTGTGCTGGGACTGTGTCATCCCGTGCAGGTTCATCGCCGCCAGAATGGCGACGGCGAACAACGCGCAGAGATGACGAGCCAGAGTGGTCATAAGGAATCCCAGTCGATCCCCTATACGGCGAGCCTCTGCATTGGACAACCGGCCAGACGGATTGCACGCCTGAAATGCCAATGCGCTCAAGCAACACATAGAGCTCATAGGCGTACTAGGGGCCCCTCTCTCCAACGAGCGCTGCAACTCCTTCTCGAGATCCCGGGGCGCCGTCATCCAGACCTTGAGCTCATCGGGCTCCGTCAGGATCACCGGCATCGCCTTCGAAAGAACCGCCCCCACCCCCGCGTTCGGATCGCTCATCGCCGCGCGCGCGAAAAAATTAACAGGGTTGCCCCCCCTTTTGTTCTACAATCTCATCATGGGCGAGAACCCCCGCCCGTGATTATCACCTCACCGGCGGGCTTCGCTCCCTTGCCCTGCAAGCTGTAGTGCGTGCCCACGCCCTCGATGTTGAACCGACCGAAGATCCTGCGCACCTCGGGCTTGTCATTGAGCGACAGGATGAACCGGCCCCGGATCCCGGCCAGCTGATCGGCCATCATCTCGAACTGGCCCTGGTCGAACATGCCGGGCCCATAGTCGCCCTCACAGTCGAAATACGGCGGGTCCAGATAGAAGAGCATCCCCGGCCGGTCATAGCGGCGCACGAAGTCCGACCAGGTCAGCTGCTCGATGACCACGGCCTCGAGGCGCCGGCCGGCAGCAATCAGGTCGGCTCCAACCTTCGACGCCTGGAATCGGCTGGCCCGATCGCGGCACATGCCAAAGTCCTGGCCGGTCACCTTCCCGCCGAAGGCCACCTTCTGCAGGAATACGAACCGCGCCGCGCGCTGCAGATCCGTCAGGTGCGTCGGATCCACGCGCTGTTCGCGGTCGAAGTCGGCCCGGCATTGCAGCTGCAGGCTGATCAGGTCGCACAGCGCGCCGGGGTGCGCCCGCATACAGCGGAACAGATTGGCGACCTCACCCGACAGGTCATTGATGATCTCGCACTTCGGCCGGGCGCGCCGGCGAAAGAAGACGCCGCCCATGCCGATGAAGGCCTCGGCATAGGCCTCGTGCGGGGTGGCCTCGATCAGCGCGCACAGGCGCCGCGCCAGATTGCGCTTGCCGCCGATATAGGCGGCGACCGGGGAAACGGGGTTCACGGGCTGGTGGGTTGTTGCGTTCACGGACGACTCAATCACGGATAGCGCCCGCCGGTCAGGCCGGTGGCGGGGCGAGAAGGGGGTGCACCCCTGGACGTGCTGAGTTCGCTCTCGGCGGCTCGGGTGTTAGCGCACCCGGCCCCCGCCTCTATCGAGCCCGGGGGCGGCGCCGGTCCATCACAGTTTGACGTGGCCGATCTAGCCGGTAGCGTTTGTGCCGTGCGGTGCTGACAACAGCGACGCTCACGACTCGAGACTGTTCCTGCACGCTGGACTCGCTGTAGCGTCCTGGATGTGAGGGAAGGGCGCTGACACCAATGATTGGTCTCCAGTTGATGTCGGGGGTCGACGAGCATGCGGGCTCGGAAGACGCCTATCTCCGGATGATCCGCGCACGGCGCTGGCTGTTCGCTTCTTCGATTGTGCTGTTCCTGACATCCGCAGGCTTCTTCGCCTCTGATGGGCTCCAACTGGCGGATGAACATCTGAGCCTGCCGGCCTCGCCCTTGAGGTGGATGTTGGCCGCGATCGTGGCGTACTTGTCAGCACAGTATGCCGTTGTGCTTTGGCAGCTTGCTCTCAGCTACGACCACCTTCTGAGAGAGCGACTCATCAAGCAGCACGAAGATGCTTTGCTCCAGCAGCAGATAAAAATCGAAGAGCTCGAAACGGAATACGCGGTTGCGCACGATGAAGTGACCCGTGAGCTCGATGAAAGGGAGGCGAACCTCACCGGCAAGAGTGAGGAGGCACGGATAGCGATGAAGCTGGCCGAGCAGGCGCATGAGGCTGCTCAAAACAAATACCAAGGGCTCGCTCGTATTGCCCAAGCGAACGGCGATAAGGCGTCCGATTCAGACGTCATCGACCGGTTTCGCGAGCTTGACATCGCGAGAAGGAAATATGACCAACTCCAGCATCAGCGAGGCTTTTTGTCGGCTGAGAAGTCTCGTATCGATAGCCACTCTCGCATCCGTGCGATCTCCAGTCGGCGGCGGCTAGCGGGTCAAGAGTTGGACCGGCTAAGCGAAAGCAACCCGAAAGGGACGGCCCAGTATAGGGCACTGGAGAAGGTCAGCGACTTGGCCCGAGCGCTGACGCCTCTTGTGTTGGCAATTGCAGCACTAGCATCGACAGTCCTTCTTCCGGCCGCCCAAGAACGTTTCACGGTGGAAAGCGGGGTCTCCGCTGCGGTCAGCCCCGCTCCCGAAACCGCACCACCTCGATCCCCAGCCACTCGTTGATCGCCTGCAGCCGCATCTTAAGCGGGATGATTTCGGCCTGGTGAAACACGGCCTCGGCCTTTTCCACATCGCCGAACCCGCCTGCCGTCTGCGGGATCACCCCCAGCAGCTGGGGCGGCACCCGGTGCGCGGCCAGCACGTCGTCGCGCGTGGCGTTCTTGATGCCGACGAACTCATCCTTGGCCGCGGCTTCGCCCGGGTGAAGGATCTGGATCGAGTCCTTCTTGCCGTTCGGCAGGTGGACGAACATCGACTTGAAATTGCCGACGCCCTTTGTGTTCTTGACCGCGCCCTGGATGGCGGCCGCGTCCGCGTCGCTCAGCCCGCCCTCGCCGACATACAGGATGAAGCCGGCGTGCGCCCCGTTGATGTAATACCGGCGCCGGAACAGGGTCGCCGCCTCATTCAGGAAGGCCGACTGCAGCGCGCTCAGATAGTCGGGCACGCCATAGATCTCCTGATCCAGGCTGGGCTGCATCAGCTGCAGCACCGTGCCCTTCCGGAACCAGTGCTCCTTCATATAGGCCGCCAGGAAGACGAACGCCCCGGCCTCGACCCCGCGGCGGGTGTATTTGGCCAGGCTGCGCCGCAGCGCCATCGGCCGATTGACCAGATTGGTCACCTGCTCGACGTAGCACTGCCCCATGACCAGATAATCGAGCGCCAGCCCCTCGAACGTCTCGAGATTCAGCATCGGGTGCGGGATGAAGTCGCGGACCAGCTGGTTGATCTTCACCCGGAACGCGCTGGCATGGTGCGACGTCACATTCATGGCGCGCGACAGCACCGCCTGGTCGATCGGCGGCTGGTAGTATCGCCCGCCGACGCCCGAAACCTCCCAGCAGTCCAGGCACTCGATCAGGTCGCGCCGGTTCAGCACCGGCTCAGGATCGCCGATGGCGAAGGCGGTCGCCGTGGCGGTCGAGGCCTCGAGGCCGAGGCCTGGCCCAGGCGACGGATCCAGCGACATGCGCGCGGCCATAGACAGTTCGCCGCGCTCTTCGCGCGGAATGGCTTCGACGCCGCTACGGACACGGGCACGGGCCAGCTGGCGGGCACGGGGCAGGGGGCTAGTCATCAGAGATCACCACGCGAGAGCTCGAGCCGCCTCCGATGGCAGCTTCGATGGGTTCATTGATCAGGGATTGGAACAGGGCCCAGGCCAGATCGGCATGGCCGCTGTTCTTGGTGCGGCTGGCCTCATAGGTCACCTGTCGGCCGGACGCCGTCATGGTCCGCCGGATCGACATCAGCGCCCCCAGCAGGTCGGTAAAGCCGGCCGGGATCTCGATGCGGTGCTTACAGATGACGTCGAGCGCCTTATAGACCATCTGGGTCTTCACGGACGGGTCGTACTGGTGGCCGGTCGCCCGGGGGAAGAAGGTCTTCACCAGCTGGAAGACCGCATTCCCGATGCCCGTCTTGTCGATGTCGATTTTGGTGACGTTGTAGCGGCGGGTGTACTCGCGGATCACCTCGGCCTGATCGGTGAAGTCGCTGCCCTTGAATAGGCGGCGCTCCAGCACGCGGAACTTGCCGCCCGGCGTCCGCGGCGGCGCCAGCACGATCAGCCCCGCGGCATCGGCGTTCTCGCCGTCTCCGTTCGGATCGTATGACAGCCAGACCTCGCCGTCATAGGGCTTGCCGAAGCCCAGGGTGATCCGCACGTGGTCGACGTCGGGCCAGACCTCTTGCTCGTCGACCATGCACGGCGTCAGGATCGTCATCGGGAACACCGACAGGGTGTCGTCGACGAACTGGCACATCAGCAGGTTGGCAAACTCGGGCCCCGAGTATTCGTCGCGCAGCTCCTCGATGTCGAACAGGTCGTTGCCGCCCCGCTCCGCATCCTCGATCGTCACCGTCTGGCGCCAGATACGGTCGGGCAGCAACAGCCCGTCCCTGGTCGCCTTCCAGCTGGTGTCGAAATCGACGCGGCGATCCTTGGGCCGCTTCTTGTTCCACTCCTGGCCGGTCCAGAACTGATAGGCCTCGTGCGTGACCGAGCTCGGCGCCGAGAAGAAGGTCTTCCGGTACCGCTTCTGCATCGCCATGCCCGAAGCGACCTTCTTCAGCACCTGAAAGCCGAAGACCCAGAAATATTCGTCGAAATAGAAGTCGCCGTGATAGCCCTGCGCCGTCCGAGCATTGGTGCCCAGGTAGTAGAGGGTCGGCTGTTCCAGCGGCCGACCGTCCTCCGCCTCGCCCCGATCGATCAGGATCGGATCACCGCTCAGCTCAACGCCGATCGTCTCCATGACGAATGCCCGAACATAGCCGCGGGCGATATGGGCCTGGCTCTTCGAGGCCGACAGCCAGATCTGGTTCTTGCCGGTCTCGAGCGCCACGATCAGCTTCTCGAGCGCGAAATAGTAGGACGCCCCGATCTGGCGGCTCTTCAGGATGTTGCGGCTGCGCAGCTCACGCTTCGACCACCACCCAGCCTGATAGTCGAACAGGATCTCCAGGAACCGCGCCTTCAGGATCTCGGCCTGGTCCGGTGTGATCCGGTTCCTCGACGGCTTGGCCTTGGGACCGGCGTTGCGGTTGGCGACCTTGGGATTCAGGTCCGCCTCATTGCCGCCGCCCTCGTATTTGCGGATCCGGGCGAACCGCTCGGCCTGGCGGCCCAGCAGGTCCAGCTCCTTGAAGTCGAGGCCGGACTTCCTGTCCTTCATGGCGACGGCGATGTACCGGGCCTCGGTCACCCCCTCCATGCGCTCGAGCGGGGTGGCCTTGTCCCATTCCTCGCGCGCCTTCCAGCTGGCGATCGTGCCTTCGGGCAGCTTCATCAGCGCGGCGATGTCGCATAGCCGCCAGCACGCCCAATAGAGGAACTTGGCCGCGCGGCGCGCATCCAGCATGGCCGCGACCGGAAAGCCGAACCCCCTGTTCGCAGCCAGCATGGCCCCGAGGTCGTCGGGACCGCCGTCGCCGCGCTCAAGCAGCGGAGCGGTAGCGCGCTTCGCTGTTACGCCATCTGCTTTCTGGGGCCGCTGTTTCATCGGGGCGGACGCTAACCGCGCGCGCGCGACGGCCCTTCGGCCCCCTGTTGTCAGCACCGCACGGCACAACAGCCCCGCCTTGAGAAGGCGCGCCGCATCGCGGTGATCTGCGGCCCGATCAGTCCGCGCCGCATCCGGCGCTTCGAACGCCCATCACCCGAGGCCCCGATGTCCGATACGACCGCCACTCCGAAGTCCAAATGGTTCCGCGTTGCCGTCGAGGGGGCCACCGCTTCGGACGGTCGCACGATCGAGCGCAACTGGCTGCTGGAGATCGCCGCCAGCTATGACCCGGCCACCTTCGGGGCGCGGGTCAACATGGAGCACATCAAGGGCTTCTCGGCCGAGGGGCCCTTCATCGCCTATGGGGACGTCCTGGCGGTCCGGACCGAAGAGGTCACGCTGAAGATCGACGACAAGGATCAAACCCGGCTGGCCCTCTATGCCCAGGTCGATCCGACCGACCAGCTGGTGAAGTTCAACCGGGCCCGCCAGAAGATCTATACCTCGATCGAGATCGAGCCGAACTTTGCCGGCACCGGCAAATGCTACCTGATGGGCCTGGCCGTCACCGACAACCCGGCCAGTCTGGGCACCGAGGCCCTGAAGTTCACGGCCAAGGCGGACAACACCTTCGCCCAGCAGCTGAAGGCCGCCCTCGATGCGCGCAAGCAGCACGCCACCAGCCTGTTCTCGGCCCTGATCGAGACCACCATCGAGTTCGAGACGGCGCCGCCCGCCGATGCCGAGTCTGCCTTCGACAAGGTGCTGGCCAAGTTCACGGCCATGATCGAGGGCAAAAAGCCCGAGCAGCCCGCGCCGCAACAGCCGCAAACCCCGCCTGCTGATCCGAACGCCGCCATGATGCAGGGCTTCACCGCCCTGTTCGCTGACATGGCCGCGGCCATGAAGGCCGATCGTGAGGCCCTGGCGGCCCAGCATCGCGCCGACATGACCCGCCTGCAGAGCGAGTTCGCCGGCATGAAGGCCACGATCGAGACCACGCCATCGCCCGGCTTTTCGCAGCGCCCGCCCGCCACGGGCAGCGAGACCGGCAGCCAGCTGGCCGACTGCTGAACCCGCCACTTCGCTCCCGCACGCCCTTACGCCTCGCCCCCTGATCCCCGCCCGACTGGAAACCCGACATGCGCAACGCCCTCAGCAACGCCGCCCGCCAGCAGTTCAACCAATACCTGGCTCAGCAGGCCACCCTGAATGGCGTTGACCCCGACGTCGTGAGCCGGGGGCAGAGCTTCACCGTCACGCCTTCGGTCCAGCAGACACTGATCGAGCGCCAGCGGGAATCGTCCGAGTTCCTCAGCCGCATCAACATCGTCCCGGTTTCCGAACAGCAGGCGGAAAAGCTGGGCCTGGGCATCGGCTCGACCCTGGCCGGCCGCACCAACACCGATGTGAACGACCGGGCCACTCAGGACCCGACCACGCTCGACAACGATCTGTACACCTGCAAGCAGACCAACTCGGACACCCACGTCAAATATTCCAAGATCGACCTCTGGGCCAAGTTCAAGGATTTCCAGCTGCGCATGCGCAACCAGGTCATCCAGCAACAGGCCCGCGACCGCATCATGATCGGATTCAACGGCCTTGCGGCCGCGACCGCCACCGACCGGGTCGCTAACCCCCTGCTGCAGGACGTCAATGTCGGCTGGCTGCAACAGATCCGCGCCAACAAGCCGACCCACGTCTTCGCCGAGGGTGCCAAGGAAGAGGATCTGATCATCATCGATCCGACCGCCGGCGTCGGCGACTATCGCAACCTCGACGCCCTCGTGTTCGATGCCGTCCACTCCTTCCTGCCCGCCTGGGCCCAGGGCGACACCGGTCTGGTGGCCATCGTCGGCGGCGGCCTGCTCCACGACAAGTACTTCCCCTTCGTCGACCGGGAGGAGAAGCCGACCGAAAAGCTGGCCCTCGACGTCATCCTGTCCAAGCGCGAGCTCGGCGGCCACGGCGCGGTCAAGGTTCCGTTCGTGCCGGACAACTCCATCCTGATCACCCGCTTCGACAACCTGTCGATCTACGAGCAGGAAAACACCCGCCGCCGGACCATCGTGGACAACGCCAAGCGCGACCGGATCGAGACCTATGAGTCGGTCAATGAGGCCTATGTCGTCGAGGACTACGACTACGCCCTGCTGATCGAGAACATCCAGTTCGGCCCGACCCCGGATCCGGCGCCCTAAGGCGCCGCGTCCAGCAAAGTCCCCCTGATCCAGGAGCCTGATCCGTGAAGTCCGTCGCCACCCTCGCCCGAGAAAAGGCCGAAGCCCGCAAAGCGGCCGAGGCCGAAGCTGCCAGCCAGGCGGCCGAGAAGGCGCGCGGGCGCAAGAAGGCCCGGCCCGCTCCGGCTGTGCTGGCCGACATGGAACCGCCTGCGCCCCGCGCGGGGCGGCGCCAGCCGTCGCCCGCGGCCCGCCGCAAGCACTTCCTGATCGCGGCCAGCGCCGGTCGCGTCCTCGCGGCCAGCGGCGTGGATCTGCAGGCCATGGGCGACAATGACAACGGGGCCAACCAGCGCGAGCGGGAAAGCGCGGCTGCCAAGGTCATGCTGCAGCTGCAGGAAGATCAGCGCCGCCTCAAGGACATCCAGTCCATCGAGAAGAAGATCGCGCTCAAGGCCGAGCTCCTGCCCGGCTACGCCGGCTGGATCGACGGCATGATCAAGGCCGGCAAGGCCTCGGCCTCGCCCCTCGACCAGGTCTTCACCGCCCTGATGGCCTGGCGCATCGACACCGGCGACTTCGAGGGCGCCATGCCCATGATCGAGCATGCCCTGCTGAACGACCTCGCCATGCCCGACCGCTTCAAGCGCGAGACCCCGGCCTTTGTGGTCGAGCAGGTCTCCGAGGCCGCCATCCGCGCCTATGAAGCGGGCGAGGACGCAGCACGTGCCTTCCCGGCCGCCGTCCTGCCGGCCATCGAGGACCTGATCGACCTGGTGGATGCCGACATCCACGACGAGATCACCGCCAAGCTGCACCGCGCGCTCGGCATGGCGATCCTCGCTGGCGCCAGGGAAGACGACGCCGACGACCTGACCGCGCGTCAGGGCCAGGCGCTGCGCTGCTATCAGCGCGCCCTGCAGCTGGATGAAAAGGTCGGCGTCAAGAAGCCGATCAGCCAGCTGCAAAGCGCCCTCAAGAAGGCCGGCGCGCTACCCGAGAATTCACCCGAGACCCAGTCCGCGTCCGAACAGGACGGGGAAGGGGCCTGACACCTTCGCCCCCCGGCGCTCGGCGGCGGGACCGGCAGACGACGGCGTCCCCAATCCGCCGATCGCCGCGCCGGTCCCCCACCGCCGTAAACCGGTCCATTCTTCCGCCTCTGGGACCCCATGTCCGGAATCGTCTTCAATCCTCCAAACTCTGACGGCACGCCGCCGGTCGAGCCACCGGAGGCGGATACTGTCGTGTTCGACGGCTGGTGGCCGGACATGAACATCACCGCCGTGCGAGAGGCTATTCGCATCGATACCAACGTCACGGCTGGCCGACTGCGCGATGCCGTCCGCCAGGCCATGCTCGATATCGCCGCCGCTCTGGCCGACTGGCGAGCCGAACAGACCGCCCTGGGCCACGCAAGCCTGCAGGATGTGCCGGCACGCCTCGAGGTCGATGGCGTCAGCGACTATGTGATGCGCTTCAATCGCGCCGTCTATTCCGTGGTCGGCGCGGATCTGGCCGAGCGTCAGATCGGCTCGCGGCTCACCTCGGCCGGTGCCGATCGGGCCGAGGAACTGTCGGCCGACATCTGCATCCACACCCGCAACGTCACCTGGGCCGTCCGGGACTTCCTCGGCCGCACCCGCGTCATTGCCGAGGCACTGTGATGGCGCGCCTGCAGTCCGCCATCCGCGTTGTCGCCCTGGCGGGAGAGACCGTTGATGCCCTGGTCTATCGCGTGCTGGGCAAGGGATCGCCTGCCGTGGAGCAGGTGATGGCCTCGAACCCCAACCTTTGCGACCAGGGCCTTTTCCTCAATCCGGGCCAGATGGTCATGATTCCGGCCGCCGCGACGACGCCTGCGACGCCGCCCACAATCAATCTGTGGGACTGACATGACCACGCACCACACCGTTCCCCTTCATCCGCCGATCAACTGGTCAAAGGTCGCCTTCCTCTGGGCCGCCTCGATAACCGTCGCTGGCTGGGTCTTCTTCGGAGCCCAGGGCGAGCAGCGCCTCAAGACGCTCGAGGCGCGCACCCAGCCCCTGGCCAACGGCGACCTCGTGGCGGTGCAGCGCGACGTCGCGTGGATCCGTGATCGCCTCGAGAGGGACGCATCATGATCCGGATCAAGCCCGGCCAGCTGTTCGGCCTGCTGAAGGCCCTGCCCATGATCCGCTTCGCCCTGATGCTCGGCGGCGGAATGGTGGCCACGGCGCTGGCCATCCACGTCCAGGCCTGGCTCCTGCACGGTCGCTTCCCCGCGGCCGAAAGTATCTGGCTGGCCCGCATTCAGGGTGCCGTCTGGATGGGCCTCGCCAGCACCTTCATCGTCGCCCTGGTCATGGTCACCCTGGCCTTCGGTCGCGCCGGCCGCGTGGGCGTCAAGGCCGGTGGCGTCGAGGTCGACGTCGACTTCGACAAGCCCGAGGAACCCTGAGATGGCTTTCCGATTTTCCGCGCGCTCCCGGTCGCGCATGCAGGGCGTCCACCGCGACCTGATCCGTGTCGCGGAAAGGGCCATCGCCCTGACCGAAGTCGATTTCATGATCACGGAGGGACTGCGGACACCCGCGCGGCAGGCCGAGCTGGTGAAGGCTGGCGCAAGCCGCACCCTGAACTCTCGCCACCTGACCGGCCACGCCATCGATGTCGCGGCCATGATCGGAAGCGAGGTCCGTTGGGACTGGCCGCTCTATCCGCGCATCGCGAAGGCCTTCAAACAGGCGTCGAAGGAGCTCGCCCTCCCGATCATCTGGGGCGGCGACTGGCCGCGCCTTCGCGACGGCCCGCATTTCGAGCTGGACCGAAAGGTCTATCCCTGATGCGCGCCACGGACCTCGCCCGCTGGACCCCGGTCCACTGGATCTTGATGGCGGTCGCCGTGATCGCCTTTGCCATCGTCAGCATCCAGATCCTCGGCGGCCTCGGCTTCCGCTGGGATCCGTTCAACTCGGCCGAGCGCCGGGCGGATGTGGCCGAGGGCAAGGCGGCCGTCGCCACGGCCGACGCCGGCGCCCGCTCGGCCGAGGCCTCTGGCGCCCGTGACACCACACGCCTGGTCGAACGCGGCGCCACGGATCGCGCGGCCGCCGACGCCATCGCCCATGACTTTGCCCTTCAACGTGAGGCCCAGGCCGATGAAACGATCCCTCTTCCTGACGATGGTGCTGCTTTGCGCGATGCCTGGCAGCGGTTGTGCGATCTTCGACCCGCCGTCTGTGCCGGTCACGGTGACGCCGGCGCGGCGCGAGATGCCGGAAAGCGCCAGGCGCCCGTGCCGCCTGCTCGAGCTGCCCGGCACGATCTCGGCTGATACGCTCGAGCAGCTGCTGGTCGATCAGGCAGTCGCCCTTGTCCACTGCGACATCGCCCGGCAGACCGCCGTCGACGTCCACGCCGGCGAACATGCCGACGAGGATGACTGGCTGCGCTCGCTCGGCGTCGAGCTGTGAAAAAGCCGCACGCCCTTCGCGCCGCCCTGGTCGAAGCGCTGGATGCGCGCCACGGCCTGCGCACCGACCCCTACCGCCTGCAGATGGCGGCGACCAAGCTGGGCCTGTTCGCCTCGGCCCGTCCGGGCCAGGCGTTTGAGTACCGCTACACGCTCGAGATCGCCATGCTGGACTTTGCCGGCGACCCGGCCGAGGTCTCGGTTCCGCTCCTGCTGTGGATCCAGCGCTGGCAGCACGACCTGATCGCCAGTCCAGAAGCCACGGCGCGCGGCATGGACCTGACCTTCGAGCTCCTCGACGACGACAAATACGACATCCACATCGACCTCAAACTGACCGAGGCGTACCGGTTCGAAGCGCGCCCGGGCGGCGGTCACGAGCTCGTCTACCTCGAACCGCCGGAACCGCTGGCGATGGAAAGCGGCCCGCCGCTGCACATCGTCTATCTGGACGGCGCGGTGATCGCTCGCTGCGAAGAGCATCCCGAGGTCACCTGATGGCCGAGGACCTGGCCCAGCTACACGATATCGCAGCTGCCTGTCTGGCCGCGCTCGACCCGCCCGCCCGCAACAAGCTGCTCAGGCGGATGTCCGGCGATATCCGCCGTGTCCAGCAACGCCGGATGGCGGCACAAAAGGCGCCGGACGGGTCCAGCTGGCCCAGGCGCAAGCCGCGCCGCGACATGAAGCCGGCCACCCGGCCGGTGCGCTTCCTCTATCCCTCGGGCGGCGCGGGCGAGCCCCGCCTGGTCGATATGCGCAGCTGGCGCCAGCAAGGATCCATGATGGTCGGCTTCGACCGGGAGGCCGACGGCCTTCGCACCTTCAAGAAGTCCAAGGTAATCCGCTGGATCACGCCAGAGGGGCAGGCCGACACTTCGATTGAGGCTGGCGGGGCCCGTGGCGTGCGAGGCCAGGTCCGTAGACGTGCCCAGCCCATGTTCCGGGGGCTGCGCTCCAGTCGCTGGCTCAAGGCTGGCGCGAACAGTGAATCCGCCTGGGTCGAATTCACCTCGCGCGCATCCCGCTTCGCCCGGGTCCACCACTATGGCGAACGCGATCAGGTCGCCCCGGACGGTCCCGAGATCGACTATCCGCAGCGCGAGCTGATCGGCTTTGCGCCGTCTGATGAGGCCATGCTGCTCAATGCCTTCATCGATCATGCTGGCGATGCTCTCGGCTGGGGCCGGAGGGCAGGGCACTAGCCGGATTTCTGCACTGAACTTCGGCCCTCAAGCAGCGAGCCGCCGCGCGGCGAGCGGTAGGGCCTCGTACATTTGTCAGCACCGCACGGCACAACAGCGCCCGGTCGCCAGCCCCATGCCCGGGCGGTGACAACGGAGCCCCGCTTGTGACCTAGAGGTTTCCGTCCGTGTCCGTCCTCGCCGGCCAGGCCAGCGGCTCGACTGCCGTCAACCTGTCCAAGCTGCCCTTCCCGAAAGTCGTCGAGGCCCTGTCCTTTGACGCCATCGTGGCCGAGGCCAGGCAGCTGCTGATCGACGCCATGGCCGAAGACAGCCCGGAGGCGGGCGCCGCCATGGCCCAGGTGCTGGCCCTGCCTTCCGAGCCGCTGGTCAAGATCATCCAGATCTTCGCCTATCGCGAGCTCGGTCTGCGCCAGCGAGTCAATGATGCCGCGCGGGCCGTCACCATCGCCTATGCCGTGGGGTCGGACCTCGACCATCTGGTCGCCCTCCTGGGTGTCGAGCGCCTGGTCATTGTTCCGGCGTCCGGTGACGGCCTCGTCCCGGCCGTCATGGAAGACGACGATGCTTTGCGCCGGCGTGCGCTGCTGGCGCCCGAGGCCTATTCCGTGGCCGGGCCCGAAGGCGCCTATGTGTCCAAGGCCCTCGACGCGTCCGGCGATGTCCTCGATGCCAGCGCCACCAGCCCGTCGCCCGGCCAGGTCCTGGTCACCGTCCTGTCCCGCCTCGGCAATGGCGTGCCGGATCAGGCCCTGCTCGACACGGTCGAGGCCTATGTCTCGGCCGAGGATGTCCGCCCCCTGACGGATCAGGTCACCGTGGCCGCGGCCGAGGTCCTCACCTTCGCGGTCGAGGCCACCCTGACCACCTTCGCGGGGCCCGACGCCTCAGTCGTCATCGCCGAGGCGCTGGCGCGGCTCGACGCCTATCTGGCGGCCTGCTTCCGGCTCGGCCGCGACGTCACGCGTTCGGGCATCATTGCGGCTCTGTCGCCCGAAGGCGTCCAGGACGTCGACCTGGTGTTGCCCGCTGCCAATGTCGTCGTAACCCGCACCCAGGCGGCGCGCTGCACATCGATCGACGTCACCCACGCGGGCCTCGGGGAATAGGCATGCCCCTCGTCCGCGACAGCCAGTGCCTGGCCCCTGAGAATTCCACCGCGCTCGAGCTGGCGCTGGAGCGCCTGACGCGGCGCCTTGATGCCGTGCCGGTGCCGCTGCGCGATCTCTGGCGTCCCGACACCTGCCCGATCGAGCTCCTGCCCTGGCTGGCCTATGCCCTGTCGATCGACAGCTGGAATCCGACCTGGCCGGAGGGCGTCAAGCGCGCCGTCGTCGCGGCCGCCATCGAGATCCAGCGGAAAAAGGGCACCGCCGCCTCGGTCCGCCAGGTCGTCGCAGCCTTCGGCGGTCAAATCGCGCTGCGGGAATGGTGGCAACAGGATCCCCCGGGCGACCCCTACACCTTCGAACTGGTGCTGACCCTGAATGGGGAGGGCGGTCAGCCGGCCACGGCCCGCTTCGTCGAGGAAGTCATCGACGAGGTCGCCCGGACCAAGCCCGTGCGCGCGCACTTCACCTTCACCCAGGGCCTCTCGGCCCAGGGCGGACTTGGCACGGCCGCCGCGGCGCGCGTGGCCGACTACGTCCGCCTGCAGCTTGAGGCCGCCTGATGCCCGGATTGCCGATCACCATTACCGACGCGGGCCGCGCGGCCCTGATCAATGCCCAGAACACCGGCACCAACGCGCTGACGATCAACGAGATCGCCCTGACGTCCTCGAATATGGAAGGGGCGAACTTCGCGGCCATGACGGCCCTGCCGACCGAGCTGAAGCGTCTGACCACCTTCTCGGGCGACGTGGTCGCGGCCGACACCCTGCACCTGACGATCCGCGACGAGTCGATCCAGTCCTATTCGATGCGCGGCTTCGGCCTGATCCTGTCCGATGGCACCCTCTTTGCCGTCTATGGCCAGGCCGCGCCCATCGTCCAGAAGTCGACGGCCTCGATCATGCTGCTGGCGGTCGACGTGGTGCTGGCCAGCCTGACCACGGCCATGATCGAATTCGGCAACACCGACTTCATCAACCCGCCGGCGACGGTGGATCGCCCGGGCGTCGTCGAGCTTGCCGATCAGCCTGAGACGGACGCGGGCCTCCGCTCCGATGTCGCGGTCGTCCCGTCCCGGCTGAAGGTGCTGCTCACCGGCCTGCTCGGTGGCAAGGCCGACGCCGCCCACAACCATGATGCGGGCCATGTCACGACCGGCGTCTTCAACGTCCTGCGCATCCCGGATCTGGCCATTGCCAAGATCACGGGTCTGGCGACGGCTCTGGCCGAGAAAGCCAGTCTGGCCGGCGCGCTCTTCACGGGGGCGGTCACTATTTCCATCGCGTCCGGCGGTCGCCTCGACCTGCGCGGCCCTGCTGGCTCAAGCCGCGAGATCAACTTTAGGACGGACGCTCTCGACCGTTGGCGCATTCGGGCGAACGGTTCGGCCGAGAGTGGCGCGAACAATGGCACCCTGCTCGAGTTCATGCGCTTCGCCGACAACGGCGCCTATCTGGGCATTCCGTTCTCGATCATCCGGGCGACCGGCCAGGTTTCGTTCGAGACGGTGCCCCGAATCGGCCTCGAGCAAATCTGGTACGCGGGCAACTTCGACCCGAACAGCAAGGCCGCAGCCATCCACTCGCACGACTGGGCCCAGGTGACGGGCAAGCCGGTCCTTCTACAGTTCGTCAGCTCGCTCGCGGCCTCGGGCTCCGACCTCAATCTCTGCACCACGCCGGGCTTCTATCGCCAGCCGCTGGATGCCGGCGCCACGGATGGCGCCAACTATCCCGTCGGCGGTGCCGGCATCATTGAGGTGCTTGCCCAGGGCAATGCCGTCGAGCAGCGCTACACGCGGCCATCGAGCGGGGACGTCTTCCATCGCGGGTCGATCGGCGGCGCCTGGTCGGCCTGGCGGAAATTCTGGGACAGCGGGAACTTTGACCCGGCCAGCAAGGCTGACGCAGCCCACACCCATGCGGGCGAGGATATCACCTCGGGCACGGTGCCGCTGGCGCGGCTGCCCAGCCTGCCGGCCAGTCAGACGAGCAGCGGCGTCTTCGATCCCGCCCGGATCCCGGCGCTGGCCATGTCGGCCATCACCGGCCTGGTCGCGGCGTTGGCGGGCAAGTCCGACACCGGGCACGTTCACTCTGGCGCGGACATCACCACGGGCACGGTCGCCCTGGCGCGCCTCCCCGGCCTGCCGGCCAGTCAGACGACCAGCGGCACGTTCGACCCCGCCCGGATCCCCCCGCTCGCGATGTCGGCCATCACCGGCCTGGTCGCGGCGCTGGCGGGCAAGTCCGACTCCGGGCACGTTCACTCTGGCGCGGACATCACCACGGGCACGGTCGCCTTGGCGCGCCTCCCCAGCCTGCCGGCCAGTCAGACGACCAGCGGCACGTTCGACCCCGCCCGGATCCCCGCGC
>Ga0115011_10000992_pt1 | contig 21067 bp, 30 predicted proteins | sample TroAtlMetagenome_2_FD_88705 | JGI IMG/M metagenome (GOLD analysis project Ga0115011, IMG submission 88705) | Marine eukaryotic phytoplankton communities from Atlantic Ocean - Tropical Atlantic ANT8 Metagenome | ecosystem: Environmental > Aquatic > Marine > Oceanic | place: Tropical Atlantic...
ATTCGTTCCATTCTGTCATAATCTTTATACCTTTTTATTTAATATACCGTTATTATGCACTCTGGCGGACCATAAGTCAAGCATTTTATCAAATCTTTTCCTCTGTGATATCAGTAACTTATCCTAAATGTAAGTAAGTTTCTAGCGTATATTTGTCATGAAAGTTGGATTTATGCTGATTTAAAGGGTATTCCCATGATGTTGGTGTAATAACTACCCTACCTTTAATTGGCTCAACTCCTATATGTTGCATAGGATAATCCACATTACCCTCGTTCTCATTTAAGAAAAAGACAAAACTGACTGCTCGAATAGCACTTGCATGATCTACTGATTCTATATGTAAATTATGAAACCCTTTCTTTTCATCATATTTTTTAATTTTCATCTCTTCAAAACCTGATACTTTAATCATATTCGTTGTACCTAGATCTTTCAGATAATGTTTATATAGTTTTCCTATATGCTCCATAAGTCTGCCATGGATATCTTCATCCTTATGATTTGAGGTATAGTTGTATTCTGTGTAATCGTAATTCTCGCCTTGGAGAATTTTATGTAGCTTTTCATTGGTATAAAAAACTTCTAATAAGTCATCACAAAATTCTTCACTTAGAGCACCGTCATAGATTTTTAGTGCTGCTGGTTTTTGTATAAATGCCTTTTTAGATTCGTCTATAGGACTTTTATCTAGGCCTACTACGCCGTCGTTATCTCTTCTTCCGTCTTCCATACTAATTTCACTCCACGTCTGTTTAACTCATTAATAAATTTATTTCTATGTTTCTTTTTGCCTGTATTTATGGCCTTTATTATTTCCTCGGTTGAGGTTTGTTTCAAATAATAATGTTTGATTTGGGTTCTTCCGGTTAATCTACCATCTTTACCTCTAATATTTTCTTTAGCGCTTGGCTTGAACTTTGGGGGCATCACTTATCTCCATTTTTAATTTTTGCAATTTCATCTCCATTTCTTTTAATGTTAGCATCTTGTAAAGCATCTACTAATCGTTGTGCCCTTTCTTGATCTGTATCCCTGTGCAAATCAGGATCTACTATTTTTTCCAACTTTAAAAACTCTATTCTAGTATTCGGAACATACCTCCATGTATATCCATCTTCTCCATAGATTCCGAAAACTGTTTCACTCAAACCTATTTTAACAATAAGCGCAGGCTGGCCGTCTAATATAACTTTATCACCTTCTACGAATGCTTTGTTTAATCTAAACTTTGCACCCTTGACAAAAGATGTAGCTGCGTCCCTAATACTCAACCCTACGATTAGGGTCAGTAAAAAACCTATGAACTCTACATAGAAATCTGATAAAACTATCTCAGGCATTATTAATCCTTATTATGATCTGTGCTTGTGCTATTTACATACAAACCAAACCACGCTGCTCCAGCTCCTACGATAACACTTACTAAAGCAGACTGTTCTGCTATAGGTGCTGGCAAATTCATGAACCAAGTTACAACCTTAAATAACAAGTAAATGTACATGCTTATAAATGCACGAGGAAATAACCTCCATCTACTAAAATACTCTGGTGCAATCCAAATCCAACCTCTATCGTCAGGTGCACTCCACCAAGGTTTTGCGTCTACTGCTGCTGGTTCATCAGTAGGTATTTGTGCCTTTAGTTCTTCATACTCGTCTAAACTTATTTCTACGAAATTTTCTCTTTTCTCAGCCATCTTCCTTAAATAACTCCCATTGATGTTTACTTTTTCTCTTACACTTTAAAAAATAATTTGTAAGGTCATTAGTATTTATATCATCTTTGAGTTTAGCAAACGGAATATATCCACATCTTAGGGCTGGATCGTCTATATCAGGTAAATTTAATTTAACTTTTAATTTATCATGAGCCATTTGTATCCTTGGTTGGAACAAATTTACATTTTCAACTGATATTGGATCGCCCAACCATATATGAAAACTTGGCCTCATAAATTCTTGTGGAACATATTGATGTTCCTCTATGTCATAATCGTTACTCCAAGCTATCTCGGCAAAATGTTTACCTACATGAGGGTAACTAATATATAACCAACCAGGTTGTCTTTCTAATGTAAAGTACTCATAGTCCTGTGGAAATAATTCTAATGTTGAGTGTCCATTCATCATTCCCCATCTAGGTGGAAAATTATTAATCACCAATTCATAATAATGAATAAGATTATTCAAACGAGACATTTCCTCTTCGTCATCGTGATCTGCGAAATATTCATGTAACTTGTTCATATTTCTTGTAGGCTCTTTTCCTAACATATAAACAATCTTATCTATTTCTGCAAGAATTTCTTCTTCTCTATCACCCATAAAATAAAACTCTTTTGTTTCATGCAAATGCTCTTTAAGGAATTGAGAATATCTCTTTGCTAAAACATTGTCTAGTACTTCAAATTCTAAATCTTTAATATGTAATGTCGTCATATTTGTTCTCCGACTGGTTACCACTATCAAATACCGGTACTTCAATATTTGAATCTGTTAATGCGTTTTGTGCTGAGTCTTCTAAATCAAATAATTTCATTTTAGAACGATCAACCCCTATCATAAACCTTTTATTTTTTATAGGATCAGCATATCTGTTTTTTAATTGTTTTATCATAAACTGCCCTAACTGTTCTAACTCCTCTGTACTTATAATAGCAAACATCAAGTCTGCTGTAGCTGGAAGGCCAAAACTTTCTGAGGTATCTGTTAATGAAACATCACTGCTTTCAAAACCTGACCTAGTTGTTTGTGTAGCACTAAAAATAGGTAAATCCATTTCTACTGCTAAACCTCTAAGTTCTTCTGCAATACTCTTAATAATTGTATAAGAGTTAGCATTACTTCCTGGCCTGAACCTAGAGCTTGTACATATATTTAAATAATCAACAAAAATAATATCTGGGTGGAAATTTCTTTTTAACTTCAATTCATTAATCAATGCTTTAAAGTGTCCTGTATGTGCTGACGCTGTAGGATATTCTTTAACAATAAGTCTTCCCTCAAATTTATCTTTTAATATACCTATTCTATCTTGATACATTTCCTTAGATAAATCTTTTAATTCCTGTATAGGAATATTCATTAAGTTAGCATCTATTCTTTCTGCGATTCTTTCTTCTGACATTTCTAGAGTAATATATAAGACATTTTGCCCCTTAGAGATGCAAGCAGACGCCATATGGCACATAAACAATGATTTACCTACACCAGTGCCTGCTAGTGCTATATTCAATGTCTTATTACTTAAACCACCCTCTGTAATAATATTAAATCTATCTAAATCAAACTCTACCTTTTCTTCCAGCCTGTGATAAAAATCAAACCTTTTATCTGCATCCTCTATAAAATCATGGCCTACATTAGTATCAAAACCTACTTGTAAAGCTTCTGTTAATAAATCTGGTAATGCATCAGGACTCTTATCTTTATTCTTACCATCAATAATTTGTATGCCTTCTAATACTGCATTAAATACAGCTTTATCTTTACAGAATTTTTCTGTTTCATCAACGAGCCATTCTAGTTCCTGTGGCTCTTGTTTATATTCAAATATTGTCTGTAAGAGTTTTCTTTGTTCTTCAGTTGCTTTGTCTGATGCAACAGACATTGCTTCTAATGTTGGTGTAGTATTATATTTTTCTATATACTCTCTTATCTGTGTGAACGCATAAGAATGATCTGTATCTTGGAAATACTCTTCTTTTATAAAAGGTAGAACTTTTCTGACATATTGTTCGTTTCTTACTAAATTGACAAGTATAACCGTATCAAGCATTAAACTTTATCCTTATATTCATTATAAACCTCAATAACACAAGGGGCACAAATATACACCTCTTGTTCATCACTATGAAAGCAATATGCTTTATCTTTTTTCTTTATAGGTTTTTCACACCTATCACACTTTATCGTATTCTTGTTGGATATCTTCATCACTAATTTCCTCTGCTATCATATCCACAGAGCCTATTGTATATTGTTTTTGCACCCAGTCACTAAATCTTTTATCCGTTAATATAGGTAACCAAAAATCTTTATTTAAGTCTTTAAGTCTTTGCTTTGTACCAATAGGAGCATTATCTAAATCGAAATCAACTCTTTGATACCAACCATTACTAGGTTTTATAACATGGCCTGATGCTAATGCCATATCAAGCAATCCAGACCACTTACTAATACCATCTTCCCATGTAACTTCTACAGGGATTTTAGATTTCTCTCTTACAAACCTAGACTTCTCAACATTTATTACAAATTCATAACCTGTAACTTCTGTTCCTGTTTTTTGTTGTCGTCTACCAACAATAAAAATATTATCTGCTGAATAGTAAATACCTGTGCCACCACTGACAACATCTTTAGGGAATAGCCCTATCTCTTTATATGTGTGATTAACTACAATAGCAGGGATATCTTTAATTGTTAAATGTGGTGTAACCATTCTAAACAATGACTTCATTTGTTTGGCTCTTGTCATATCAGCAACACTCTTACCTTCTAAAGCATCTTCTACTTCTTTCTTAGAAGCTAAGTTACCTACAGAGTCTACAATAATCATAATATGATCGTCTCTTTCAACTCCATTTAACTGTTGCATAATATCATGTTTTAATTGTTCAATGTCTGAAATAGGACTATGTACTACTCTTGTTGTATCAATCTCAAAAGTTTCAAAATAGGATTGAGGTGCTCCAAACTCACTATCATAAAACAACACGACACCATCGTCATATTTCTCTAAATAAGACTTTGCTAGTAACATAGCAAACGCTGTTTTAAAATGTTTACTAGGTCCTGCAAATACAGTTAGGCCAGGAGTCAATCCTCCGTCTAACCTCCCACTTAAAGCAACATTCACTGCTGGAACAGATGTCTGTATCATATCCTGTTCATTAAAGAACTTAGATTCAGTCAGTATATCTGTTTCCTTTATCGTAGAATTTTGCTTAATTCTATCAAGTAATTTATTCATCATCTCTCCTGTGTTTATTAGCCCATATGGCCGTATTCATAATATTATAATCAGTATAGCACAATCCAGAAGCATGAGTCAAATCTTTTGGTAAACAAGTACCACCAAATCCTACCTTTCCATCTGGCCCTGGGACAGCCCAATGTGTGCCTCCTAGATTTTCATCGTTCTCTAAAAACTCTTGTATGTTATCATAATCGATATCATACGCTTCACATATATTTTTGAAGTCATTTGCTAATCCTACTTTAACTGCTAGTGCAGCATTTCTAAATAGTTTTATAGCACTTGCTTGGCACGGTGTTACCGGCTTTACAAATTTACTTCCACATGACATTAGGTCAACAAATTCATTATGATTATGATGTCCTATAAGAAGATCTATATTAGGATCGTCTACATCTTCCTTCCAATGATTTTCTCTTAAAAACTCTGGCATAATAATACAACCTTTATTAGCGTAATTGATACATTGATCAGGACCTATTGTACTTCTAATCACTGGTATAATTCCAACATAAAGCGTAGACAGTATATTATCTATAATAGAAGTGTCTAATTTTCCGTGCTTTAGGTTAGTTGGAACACAAATAAAAGCATAATCCATTTCTGCCCAATTATTAATCGTATGGCCTAAATCAGGATCGTGAATAAAGACCTCTTGTTCTCCGTCTATATGTTTTTGTAACAGGTATTCTGTAGCTTTACCTACAAATCCGTATCCGACGATTGCATATTTTGTATTTTTTGCCATTGTTCTTCTATTCTCTCTGCTTGATCCTTAACGGTTTTCTCTTGAAACATAACCCTTTGTTTCTGATGTTTTGATTCTTCCTTCAAGTGTTTCAATTTGTTTTTCTTTTTTCTCTGTCCAGTTCTTTTCATTTCTTTCCTTCCCGTTAGACATTGTCTTAGGTTTGAACTTAGTTTTTTGTAAACGCTCTAATGCTCGTTCACGCCTTGCTTTCCTGCCTCCTGTGGCAGAGTATGGTCTATCTTTTCCGTGTCTCATCCAAATAAATCCTCCAATGTTGCTTGAGGTTCTGTATTCCACCCCAAAGGTTTTAAAATATTTTCCAAAGGATCTACAAATGCCTTTTGGAAAATTAAATCATAATCTACATATTTGTCAACATCAAACTCTTTAGGGAGTTTTGTTACAAATGCAATGGTATTCTCACCAATATTATTAGGTTCTTTTAAATACAAAAATTTAATTTTATCTCCTTCTTGTATCATCTCATATTTGAGATTAAGATTCTTTTTCTTAATTAAATTATTATATAATAAACTTCCTCTGACATGTATAGGTGTTCCTTTTGTGTATATGTCAGAACCTGAAGTGTACTTTCTTAAATTATTACACCCTCTAGGAAATGCAATATCCTCAGGTGTTCTAGATTTAAAATCCTGTTTGGCTTCCTCTATAAATGTTTGTAAGTGTTCCTCGTCTGAGGTAAGTATAAGTCTAACAGCTTCTTTTAGAGACTCTCTAATAGGGCCAGGAGTGCTACTTCTCACTATCTCTAAACCCATAACCTTTAACTTGGGTTCTTTTAATCTCAATCCTTCATCATCTAATACATTTAAAGCGTATCGTTTCTTAGCAACAAATACACCTTTATCTGCTATAACTTCTCTCTTAAAATCTATTTTATGTTCAAAAGCATTAGTATAATTCCCTAACTTTGTCATTGCTTGTGCAATAGCAGGTTCAATTTTATCTGTGCCTATCTTATCAAGAAGGCCTACAACCTTATCTATACTTTTATCAGGAAAGAAATTCTCTACCAATTTTTTACATGTAACATAACAAGAATCAGTATCACTATAAAAAGAATACATTTCATCATCTGTGCCACATACTTTATTCATATAAGCATCTAATGCTTTAGCTGTATCTCTAATAATTAATTGACCTGACATTGTAATACCTTCTGCAATCCTATCATCATAGAATCTAAAGTACTGATTAGCTAATGCACCATATAAACTGTTTAATTGAATCTTACGAGCCATCTGGAAATTATTATATTTACTAATCTCATTCTTGTGATGTAATGCTCCAGTCTCCTGAAAGTCTGATTGTGCTTTTTGCATAAGTCTTTTATATCTTAATCTATCATCAAAAAACTTCTGTACTATCTCAGGAAATAATCCTTTCTTTTCTCTTGTATAACAGGAACCATTCCCTGCCATAGTATAATTCTTTTCTTTTAACTTATCTAATTGATATCTATCTAATTGATCGTCTACTTTAACATCATATGCAAATCCAGGAACAATAGTCTCTGGACTCATATTGTGTTGCATTAGGATACTAGGATACAGGCTAGTAGCATCAAAACTACACACCCAATCATAAGCTCCAGGATTTGGTTCTTGAACATAAGCTCCCTCTATTTGCCTTTCTTTTCTTCCACCACCTTGGTGGACTACGATATTCTTTTCCCATAAATGATTATATAATAAACTATCCCAAGTTCGAACAGCTGAGAATACATCATTATAATTACATTTAGCGTCATAGGCCATTGTAATAGCCAGTTCAATAAGTTTCATCTTATCTTCTAACTCATCAACAATAACTGTATCTATAATATTATATTCTACAAATCTATTCCAGTCTTTCTCATAAAACTCTTTAAATGTGTCAAAGCCAGACTCAAGTTTGTTTTTACCTAGTTCTGTTTCAGCAATAAAGTCTAGTTTATAACTCTCTCTTGTAACATAAGTAAACTTCTTATATAAGTCTAAATAATCTAATTGTGCAACACCTGTAATCTCGAATGCTGTCATCTCACGATTAGCAAATCTAATAGGCCTTTTGTTAACTAATCCAAAAGGAGAGAATCTTTTATGTTCATTCTCACCTAATACCCTTTGAACTCTTGTAATAAGATAAGGCATGTCAAACAAATTGCTGTTCCAACCTGTAATAATATCAGGAGTATTATCCTTCCACCATCCTAAGAAACTTACAAGCAGTTCTGTTTCATCTTTACAATTAATATATTCTATATCTAAATGTTTTGTATCCTCACCAGGAGTGAACTCTCCCAAACCCCATGTTGTTATCTCTTTGGTGTTGTTGTTTTGAAGTGTGATAACTAACACTTTCTCGGAGGGAGAGTCCACATTTGGAAATCCACCTTCTGATGTTGTTTCAATATCAATAGAATAGATTGCCATACTTTTAGCATCCCATTCTACAACACCAGGATAATTCTCGGTGATATATTGGTATGCGTAATAATTTTGTCCATATATAGGGAAATTGTCTACATCTTTATAACTGTCAAAGAAAGCGGTGGCCTCCTTATTAGTAGAGAATTTTATTGGTGATACATTCTCACCAAAGATGCTTTTGTATTTGGATTTTTCTTTGCTCTTAACAAAGAGTGTAGGCCTGAAATCATGCTTAGCCGTAACACGGCCACCATATTTGTCTACACCACGGAAAAGTATCTTATCGCCGTAATGTCTTGCATAAGTATAAAAATTCATAACAACACCTTAAACATAATATACACATTATAAGCTCTTACGAACCTTGAGTCAATTATATTTCTTTAACTTTGGTCCTATTTCGCAAGTGGCCTTCTGCTATATCTTCCTTACTTGCGCCGTGATAGGAAACGGCATGATGTTTACGGATCATAAGTTCATTAATATTAGTGTTACCATCTAAACTAATAAATTCACCAAGTATCCTTCCATATTTTCCTTTTTTATCGAGCCTTGTTTTGAGTATAGCTCCGTTCTCAATCTGCTGCGTGAGGAATTTCTTCGCCATAAGTCCGTATCGTTTCTCGTCGAGGTCACGGGTTCTACTTTCGGGAGTATCGATCCCATGCAGACGTATTCTCTGTTTTTTGAGCCAACAACCGAAGCCCAAGTCGATATCCACATCTACTGTATCTCCGTCAATTATTTTGACAATCTTAACTCTATATTCATACATTTACTTTCCTTTTTTAGATTCGTTCAACACCTTTTTATTTATAAAGTCTGGCTGAACAATTCCAGATCCAAATTTCTTATTATATGCGTTTAACATATCTTTACCTGGATCATATACTGAAACAATATGAGTTGGAAAGACTGGTACTTTGTGGTCTTTTGCAAATGGAGCGTAAGGAGCAAGTCCCACGCTAAAATCAGTTTCACTTCCAGGATTTGGCATCATCATTATAATGGCCGGTTTATCTATAACTAGAAATCCTCTACCTTCAATCTCCGACTCTGTTACATCACCTATTAGATCCTCACCTGTTGTTAGTTTAACTATTTGAATGTTTGACATGCTCCTTATCTCCTATAATTATTTAATGTCTATCACTTGTGGTTTTTGAGATTCGGGAACAACATTTTCTAATGCTATTGCCAAAACACCATTATCCATTTTTGCAGACTTAATTTCTATTGTGTCTGCAAGGTTCCAAGCTCTAGTAAAGTTTCTTTCAGCTATACCTTTGTGTATAAAATTAGATTCTTTATCTTTTTCTTGGTTACCTTCTACAATAAGTACTGAACCATCTTTAGATTCTTTTCTTATTGTAATTTCATTTTTCTTAAAGCCTGAAACAGCTATCTCGATAATGAAATTAGTATCATCCACTTTCTTAACATTGTAAGGTGGAAAGGAACTTTGCACTCCAGGGCTAGATGCTGTTATTGCATCAAATACCTTATTGAAGCCTATGAATTCTCTTTCGATTTGTGGAAATGTTTGGACGAAATTGTCCCAGTTTGTCGTGTTTATGCTTACCATTTTAGTTTCCTCCTATTAGTTAGCAAGGTTAATATATGATACCCTTCCGGCGTATCATTATTATTTATACACTCTTTTCGCTTTCTAGCCATTTTTGGTATAAATTATTGTCATAAACACCACGCCTAAACCATAAATTACATGCCATTTTTTCTCCTCTTATAACAGGAAGACTAGCATGGAAACTGGTTTCTAAAGGTACTTCTGTACCTGTGTGCGTGTTTTGAAAAAAGACACATCTACCTTTCTTAGGTTTTACTGTAATATTTAACTGTGGAAAATCTGTTTCGCCACCGTCTTGTACATCACACAAATAAAGTAATGCTGTTGCTACTCTATTTCCTGCTTGAGGTACATATTGTTCTATTTGTTCTAGGGTAAAGGCATCATGATGGCCTTCATACTGTTCTCCCTTTTGATATTTAATAATAGATAAAGGCTCTGCTTGAGATTGATGAAGTCTTAATGTATTAGAACACGCATTTAAAAATGCTACTGCTGAGGGAGAATGTAAGTAATGAAGACTCGTTGATGAGTTAGTTCTTCTAATATCAGAAGTTCCTGTACCATCGTTAGAAACCACTTTTGCTTTTTGGAATTCTCCATGTTTCTCTATATCTTCTACAAGATCATCTATTACTTTTTCAGGTATAAAATCATCTATTGTATAGATAAATGGATTATTTAAAGACCATACTACTAATTCACCTTGCTTATGTTCCATTTCTAAATCCTATCACTCCAAGTTCTGGGAAGGCTTTTTTAAATTCGGTGCCTCTCCTTCTATCATGTTCTGTTATAAAAGTCCAAAAGTCTTTTCTATTTTTTTCTAGTTCTTCACCTTTGAACCTATTTGCTTTTATCCAGCCAACTGTCTTTCTATATTTCTCTATCTCTCCAGTCGTAAACTGTGGATAATTTTCCATTTCTTTTAAACTGTTCTCCATTATACTTATATGATAATCGTCAGCGATTTGTGCTGAAAGGTGGTCTGGCTCTACCATATAAGGCATGTCTATTGTAATTAAATCTCCATATGTATTTTTAAGTTCTGCCATTTTAAAAAGGAATTCACTTGAATTTGGAATAGACAAGAAGTTAAATGTACACATTATTCCTACAGGAACACCACTTGCTAAAACCTTATGAAGGTTCTCTTCAAAATGTCCCATATCTAATCCGTGCCTGATATACTCTGCTTGTTTGCCCCATGAATCTATACTGACATAAAGTTTTGTATTAGGTATATCTTTAACTAGATTAATATATTTTATTACTCTGTTTTCAGTAACCATAAGATTAGAATTACAATGGAATGTTAGGCCTTCCCTAGGATTAGCTTTCACATATTCTAAGAGCTTATATGTATTCTTATCTAATAATGGTTCTCCTCCTGTAACCCTAAGAACAAATAAATGTTCATAAGCTTGTGGAAACCACTTCCAAAATTTTTGTATATATGGAGAGTTTTCTATTTGAGGTGTATGGATTAAATTATAAGGTTTTGATAATCCATAAGGTCCTTCTTTTTCTATTTCCTTTTCCCAGGTTGTGCTAAATACAGGACCACAATAACTACATGCCATTTGACATTTATTTGTGAATGATATTTCTAAATACTTAGGATAAACATATTCAAGGCCTGCTTCTTGTGCCTCTTTTACTATGTCTCGATTATGTTTGAAAAATTGTACTGCAAGTGTCTGCCTATCTGAGATTAAATTAAGATCCTCTACCTCCCAACAATAAGAGCACTCTGAAGGTTTGCCACCTTGTAACATCGTTGCCCTTTGTTCAACTTTGTGAGGTGTGTTATGTAAATCTGCTCCTAAAGGTATTTGATGTGTAGGACAATGATAGCAGGAATGAGCTCTACCTGTTCCTAAGTGCATTTCTTGGTGATACCATTTGAGCACACAGAAACCAGGCCCCACTTTGTCCTGTTCTGTTTTAATAAGTTGGAGGGCTTCTATTTGATTTTTATTTAACTTTCTTTCCAATATTGTATTTGGGGATTAACTCCCACTCACCTTTCTCTTTAAACGAAATAATTTTAATTTGGCTTAAAGGCGCCAAATCGTCTGCTTCAGTTAATAATTTTACTAAACCCCAATCTGATAGAAGTTTTGCAATAGTATTTCTTCGCTGTAAATCGTTGTCTTGAAAGTCTGCTTCCTTGCCGTCAAGTGCGAATAGTTCTTTAAAGTGTGTTATAAAGTATCTACCTTTCTTGTGTAGGATGTGGCAAGATTGATAAAGAACCTTGTCCTTTTTTGAAGCTACTCCAATTCGAGACAATGTTTCCCTGACCTTCAAAAAATCTTCTGGGTCGTTTAAGGAAACTTCTAAAGGTGAATACCCTGGATAGTCTATGTTAAAGTAATTCTCTTGATCACTCATTCTCAATACCTGTTTTTCTTAAATAATAAATTAAGTTATAAAGGTATTTATACTTTTCCGCCTTTAGATGTAGCTAAGTGAAGTTTTATGATATCAATTTGTGTATCATTTAAAAGACTGAGGGCCTGTTTTGCTTTAATTAAAGAATAACCAAAAAATTTCTGTATTGCTTCTATATTTTCTTCATCATTCTTTAGCCATTTATTGTATCTTTTGCCTTGCCTAACGACATCAAATAAAAAGTCAAACTGCATTTTATTATCTAAATGATGTCGTGAATTCATTTCATTAGCTGCAATACAAGTATCTTTACCAAAGCCCATTGCACGATTTACCATGAAAGGATTATATTCTTTTTCAGTCCTTTCATCTACCATAATATTGTTTTTTGTATAGATGCTGTTAGCAAAGTCAAAAGGAGAAATCTTTTTAAGTTTCTCTTGAAACTCTTCTTCATTAATTTCTTCTATTGGATCGCCAAATCCTTCTAATATACTATCACTCATATTAACCAAAACTGTAACTGATTATTAACATTATTATTATAAAATATATTGTTAATATTTTTATATCTGTATCGTTATCCATTAAAAATGCCTTATCACTCCTGCTATAATGAAGAAGCATGTAAAGAAATTAACAAGAACAACGATTGTTCTGAAAATAGCAACCATGTCTGCTTCTGCAGAATCATCGCTTGCTTTTTCTCCTAGGGACATACACCATAACTTCCATATTCTACTTAAAGTCAATATATTTCCCTTCTTTCAATGTTTCATATCCTTCTAACATTAGTTGGGAAACTGTCATATTTCTTTTCTTAGCTTCTTTCTTAATTTCTTCTCTTTTTGATTTTTCAATCCTAATCTGTATCCAAGCGTCTTTGGCCATTTTACTTAAATTCCGAATCTACCATGATTTGTGTTAAACACGCTGTCAAGTTAATCTCCTGATCTGCAACGAATGCTGCTTTATACTGATAATCTGCAATATCCATTACTAATCGAGCTGGGCTCTTAATCTCAGGGAGGAGTATATCGTATATTTGACGGAATATAGCCTGTGGGTCTGTGTCTACATTGTTTGCCACCCATTGTCTCATCTTACGCCAATCTTTACCCCTAAGACTTTCCACAAGGGCCTTAGCATTAATTTCTTGGAAGTTACTTAATATACCCTCATCTATAATACCGCCTGCTGAGTACCTCTGCAGTTCATTTAGTACCCTTCTATAATCAGGAAAGTGCTTATTTAGGAGCTCAGCGAGCACCCTCTGGTTGTACTCTACTCCCTCGGTGTCTAGTATATACTCCATCCTTTTAAGGAACTTAGAGGCTAATACAGGGCGATCTGAGGGTTTTAATTTAAAGTCTATAACAGTTGTCCTACTATGTAAGGGTTCTATAAGTTTGTTAGCATAGTTACATGTAAATATGAATCTACAGTTCTCAGCAAACTGTTCTATGAACCCTCTAAGGGCTGGTTGAACACTATCTCTGTTCATGTAGTCTGCCTCATCAAGAATAACAACCTTAGTCTTGCCTTCAAATGATACTGCTGATGCAAACTGCCTAATTTTAGTTCTTAGGGTATCTATCTGTCTACCTTCATCACTACCATTAATAACAATATAGTCACACCCCAGTTCATTACACAACGCGCGTGCAATAGTAGTTTTACCTGTGCCTGCAGTACCTGACAATAGTAAGTTAGGAACCTCTCCCTTCTTAATGAATTGTGTAAACTGCTTCTTAACACTTTCAGGCAATACACAATCTTGTATTACTCTGGGTCTGTATCGCTCAACCCATAAAAATTGTTCTGGTGTTGTTGTCATATTATCTCCATAATTTTAGGCGAACTTTTTTTGCTCCAAAATATCGGCCACATTTTCCGAGGGTAAAAAGGTCTAGGAAAAAGTCTCCTTAACATCTGTCGTTTCTGAAAACTCTAGATCTATATGCTTACCTTCAGTACCTTCTTCAAGTGGTACTGGACTTCCATTAGCATCATAACTACCTTCATACTTACTAGGCCAGCCATAAGCTTTCACATTGTCTAGTACATTTTCAGGTGTGCTTACATCGTAAGGATCGCCTTCTAAATTGTCTTGAAATCCATCTTCAACAAATGATTGTATTACATTACCATCATCAATGATAGCTGCGTATCTCCATGATCTAATACCAAAACCTAAGTTGTCTTTTCTGACATCCATACCCATCTTAATAGTGAACTCTGCACTACCATCAGGTATAACTTTTACATTAACTAGATTTTGATCTATTTCCCACTCACGACAAACAAATGAATCGTTTACTGTAACACAATAAACATCATCAATACCTGCATCTCTAAAATTAGAATACAACATCTCATAACCAGGTAATTGCTGGCCAGAACATGTTGGTGTAAACGCTCCAGGTAGACCAAAAACTATTACTCTTTTTCCATTGAATAGATTTTCTTTTGTCATCTCTACCCATTTATTTTCTCCTGATGTAGTATAAACCATTTTCTTTACTACAAAATCAGGGACTACTGGTGTTAATTCGCTCACTCTACATCCTCCAAATTAAACGGGTCTAGTTCACCCTTCATTACTTTTCTAACCAAGTTAATTGCTGGGTTAGGCCTTGTGAAAATATACTCTACAGTCTCACCTTCACGATTAAGTTCTACTATCCAGCCATTTGTGGCTTCACGAATAGTAACCTCTAATTTATTTTCGTCCATATTAACCTCCAATTGTGGAAGAACGCTCAAGCGCCAACCAATATTTTAAATTACCATTACTGCTTTCTAAGAACATGAACTTTTTCTCAGATAAAGTAACCGTATAACCTGAAGGGACAACCTTAAAGTTTTCAACTGCTAGTTTAGCGTCAAAGGTTTTGTCTGTTGTACCTATAACCTGTCTAAAGGAATTAGACTTAGGTGTAGCAGGATCTCCTACTGTAACTACTACCTCAGATCCATCACCAATCACACTCAACATAGGTGCTGCTGTTATAGCTGCTGCTTTCATGATCATGTCAATATCATCTTTGGATAAATCAAATTGGAAGAAAGTATCTACTTCAATACTTTTATCAGGTGCACTAACAATAATGTTAGGGTCTGCGTAATAGTATTCAAAGACAGATTTGCCTTTTGTTACTGTAAGACTTTCTTCTCCAAAGCCTACATCAGTATCTTCCATTACAGTAAGAAGTGAAAGTAGTTGATTCAAATCATACACTGCAAATTCTTTTGGAAACGGGTCTTTAATATCAGCTTTAGCAAATATATTTTTGCCTGTGCTAATAGTAGAAAGCGTATTTCCTTCACGAACTAGAATGTTCGTGTTTATTGTTGCGAAGTTCTTGAGAACATCAAGAGTTTCTTTGCTAAGTTTCATAATATACTCCAGTTTTTAAACCTATACTGCTATTATAGGTTCTTTCATACTAAAAGTCAATGGCCTATAGGACCATTTAAAAGTTTCTTTTCGTCTCTAAAAAATGATTTGTTATTTTTTGAGCCATTGTTTTTTGTTTCATTGCACTAGGGTGATACAAATCTCTACCCACATCATCTGCTGTTAAATTCGCTGCCACTTTACATTCCATAAAAGGTTTGATTATCATGTCTCTAACTTTTTCTGTCCTATCATCAAAGGAATCTGATTTTTCAAAATAAGATGCTGAATTGTGTCCAAAAACTTTAATAAAATCTTGTAGTGGATACTCATTATATGTTGCATTTTTATCTGGGTGTCCAGTATATAACCATGTTAAAGGAATTGTATTAGTATAACACCAATCTATAATTGTTTTGTACGCTAGTCTGTGTTGACCTACAGAAATCTTCTGTTCTTCATAGGGTCTTAAAAAGGTAAAAGTATTACCACCTTTTAACATAGAACCAGCATAATCTAAATTTGATATTTGATTAGTATTTGATAACTTATATGTTCCTGTAAAATTCTCTGCCATTTGTACTATAATTCTACTAGGTTCATTGAACCACCTTTTAGACATCTCCAATATATTATTAAGAATAAACTCTGGCCTGTCACCATATGTACTCATATTATAAACAGGAATGTCTGCATATTTACTTATAAGATTAGACACCATATCTTTTGTATGAACTCCAGGTGCAATACCAGAACAGCCTCCAATAAATAACCACCATCTGTCATGTCCACTTACTTCGTCTATCTCTTTATTGTTTCTAAATCCTAAAGTGTCAAACACATATTCAATTGGTTCAACATCTCCACTCCAATACCATTCAGGTCCTTGTACTTGTTTAGCTCTATTAAACCACTGTTCAGACTCATGTAACATCCATTTATATCTTACACCTGACCTAGCTGCAAAAGAAATGCAACCATGTTTTCCTAATACTGTCTGTCTTAAAGGTTGATCTTCTTCATTCATTCTTAAATACTGGTGGCCTCTTCTCTAAAAAAGCCTTCATTCCTTCTTCAAAATCCTTTGACTCTTCAGTCATTTCTTTAGCCCATAAAGCATAAGATATTGCTTCATCCATATTAGAATTTACTGTATGCCAAATAGCACCTTTAGTTCCTCGAACAGCGAGAGGTCCATTTTCATTAGCAATTTTGTGTGCATAGTCTATTGCCTCTGCTATAGGATCTTCACAAATCTTATTACATAAACCAACTTTGTCTAGCCATTCTGCATCATGTATATCTCCCATCATGAATTCCATTGTTCTATTATGGCCTATCCTTTGTGTTAGTTTAACCTGTAGTGTAACAGCATTAACTCCTAATTTAGTTTCAGGACATGCTATTTTTAATGTGTTGTCTACAAATACAAAATCACTTGCTAACATTATACCTACACCATCACCAATGCAAGCTCCTTTTATTGCTGATACAATTGGTTTTGGTGTAACCATGTCACCATCTGTGTACATGTTACTCCAGCCTTCTCTGATGCAAGGGCCAAGCTCGTTGACATCAAAGCCTGCTGTAAAATTGTCTTTGTCTGATTTGATAACGAGGATTCTAGAATCATCCTCTCTAAATTCAACGATGGCATCGTTGTATCCTGAGTAATAATCTTGTGTTAAGATATTCATAGGACCTTCACCATGTATTGTCATTATGGCTACATGGCCGTCAATATCGTAAGTTATTCTCTCGCCGAAGTTCATAATATAATTGTGTTGTTTTAGAAGTTTGCTAGTTCTGTCCCATCTGAATCTACAACGACGCAAGTTATTGATGCGTCAATTAGTGCTTGTTTATAGCTTGCTCTAAGAGCTGTTTCACCTGTCACAGCATCTGAAGCAGCTTTTGCTGTATCATATGTTGCTTTATCTGCTGCTGTGAAAATAACTCTAGTTACTAAACCATCTACATCATAGGTCTTTGTTACACCATTATCAAAAAAGATGGTGTCATTAGCTGCTTTATTGTCTGAATCAAAGCTAGTTATAGTAGGTATTGCTGTGCCCTCATTAGGCCTAGTCAATGTCCAAGTTACTGTATATGCCATTTAATTATCTCCAATTATTGTCTACTATTTATATTATTTATAAGGCCAATTTAGAATTTTTATAGTTTTGGAGGTATTGATTTGTGTCTTTTGTAAGTTTTTCCACATCATAACCCATAATTGTTTGTTCTAATACACTATCATATGTGTATGTTCCAGGTGTTATAAAGTTAAACAAGTCCCATGTCATTATCTTATTATCTCTAGGGTCATACAAACCCTGTGCCATTGTTCTAATTAATTCTAATATAGCTGACTTCCAATTATAAGTATCGTGGCTCCAATGTAAGTTATAGTCTTGTGCATGTAATCGCTTTGCGTAACCTTGTAGCATAGGATGTTCTGAGAACTCTTCTAAATCCTCTGGTGTTAGCTCTTCTCTAAGTTCTTCTGGATGGAAGTGGCCTGACTGCCTCCATGTTCTACCAAACTCTGAAGACGCAAAAATATTTTCATCTAAATGCCTGTTTATATAAAGTGGTTGCATTACTAGATTCTCTGTAGACATGTTATCCTTCCACCATCTTAGGCCGTCATAGAGGCTCTCTGATGTTTCATATGGTAGTCCTAGTATTAGACTTGCCGTTGCTCTATATCTACCACATTGTTTAATCGTATAGTCTTTTGCTTCTAGTAAACCTACTTTCAATTCTTCTGGATCGATACCTTTACCTACTGTCCTTCCTGCTTGTTGATTAAAAGTTTCTATGCCATAGTACTGAGCCCAAAATCCCATCTCTGCTAAGTACTTTTTATCATCCTCTCTTCTTGTAAGTAAGTCTGCCCTAACAAACCCTGTTAGATTAGGCGTAAAAGGTAGTCGTTGTATCTCACTACCAGCAAATTTTATTTTCTCTTGATTATCGTTTGTTGTTTCATCTGCTACATGGTAACTCGTTACTCCCCACTTCTCATAATTAGATAACATCTCATCATACAAGGTATTCATATCCCTAGTTAAGTCTCCTTTCATACCTATTGCATTGTATGAACAGAACTTACATTTGAATTTACAACCACGGGATAGTTCTAAGGTTAGAGTATCTGAAGGCTGAATATAATCTCTGTCCTCATACTCAACTACCAAATCCTTACTAGGGAAACAAGGGTGATGCCTATCTGCCATAACAGTTTTTAATCCTTTATACTCTGTTATAACTGCTTCACCTTTTAAAAGTTTTATTAATCCATACTCTCCATAACCACATACATAATAATCACAAGGTAAAACCATTATGTCTACCAGCATCTTTGAACCTGCTATTATTGTAACATCAGGATACTCTTTCTTTAACCATTTAAGATGCTCTTGTGCTCGTTGTAATAGTTGTAGCTTATATCCAAAGGTAACACTCACACCTATGAACTTTGTATCTTTTGTTACTCTTGAACGGATAAATTGTTTGAACTCTTCTTCTTCAAAGGCCAACCAGTAATCTAGAACTTCTATATCCCAACCCTCTTTGCGCATGAAGGTAGCGATTTTATGTGCGCCACCTGATCTTTTGAGGTTAACCCAGTTTGGATCTAACGCTCCTAAAGCGCCTTGCCAACCTGGGTTCTGTTGTAGACAGCCTAATATAATACCTTGGTTCATACCAGTATTTATTAGTCGTCTAGATAGTGTTTTGTTGTGCTCTTGTCGTGTTCGTTAAGTGCAATAATGGCATAATGTAAAACCTTCATTAGGTCTTTCCTATGGTCCTCTGGTGAACCTTTTTTGCCATATCGTTGTGCATACTTTAGAATATTTCCTATTGAAAATCCTATACCATGCCCACAATCACTGATAAATTCCGTTGATTGGAATTTGTTTCTGCTGTAATGTCCATTGTATGTCAAGTCTATATAACGACGGAGCTCGTCTATGAGAGCTCCCTCGTTGAACTTATACTCTGGCTTAGCTGTCTTCGCCATCTTCGTGTATCTCCTGTTCTGCATCGTCTTCCATTTGTTGTTCTAGTTCAACAGTTGGATCAACCTTGGCATACAAATCTATGAATGCCTCTTTGGTGTCTTCATCGAACCTGTTAACACAAAGTTGAACTGCTTTTTGTTTGTCTCCAAACACTGCAAAAGCGTTAACAATGTGCTCCAATCTACGAGTAGATATTAACTCGTCTATTGCGCCTTCGTAATAAGTTTTTCTTATTACATCACTCCAAGTAACAAGGTGTGTCGCGAAGTCTTCGTCAACATTGTTGACTCTATCCATCTTCTTCAACACAATCTTTTTCTCGGTAGCCATTGTAGGGTACTCCTGCTCGACTGTAATTGCAAACCTTTCTAGGAATGCCTCGTCAAGTATGTTGGCTGAAATAAACTTGCCATCATCTGAACCTCGACCCTTAGTATTGGCAGTTGCCACTAAGTTAAATCCAGGAGCAGGAGTTACGGTTTCGCCTGTCTTCTTGTTGAAATAAGGCTTCCCCTCAAGGATGGCTTGTAAGCACATCAACTTGTTTGAACCCCTATCGACTTCATCAAGAATAAGAACAGCGCCCCGCTTCATCGCGGTGAGGACGGGCCCTTCTCTGTAGACGACGTTACCGTCAACTAGAGTATTTCCACCGATTAAATCATCCTCGTCGGTTTCAATACTAATATTAACTCTAATAGCCTCACGCTTTAGATTAGCACATACTTGTTCAACCATTGTGGTTTTACCATTACCTGATAACCCACTAATGAATATTGGGTAGAACATGCTGGTACTTAAAACTGTTTTTAGATCTTTGTAGAATCCAAATGGAACAAAAGTCTTGTCTTTTCCTGGGACAAGATTTTCTACATCAACTCTAAGTTGAGCTTGAACCAATTCTTTAGGCTGAGTTTCAACTACTGCTAAAGGTACTTGTTGAACTTCTGCAATGGGCTGTGCCTGTGCAACCTGTCCACCAAACATACTGGTCAAGTTATAAACGCCTCTGTCAACTTTGACTTCTGGCATACCGTTAACCAACCACGCTGGGAAACCTAGGCCAATTGACTTGGCAGTTTCAATGATTTGTTTACGAGTAAAAACTCCTGTGCCATTGTCCTGGCTTTGGAGTGTTGAGATTAAGTTCTCTCTATCTGTTGCTTTCATATTATATGTCCTCACATTTATTATTTAATATACCGTTATTATGCACTCTGGCGAACCAAGAGTCAAGCATTTTATTCACTATTTTTGAAATCTTTTTCTCCCTATAAGGGGCTATGGCAGGGGCTAAATCCAGGGTACCTAGGGTACTACCTAGGCCTGCTAGGGCCCTTAGAGGGGTGCTAGTAGAGCCGTTTTTGGTTAGTCTTATCATCTATGCCACTAAGTCTATGATTTGGTTAAGGAATGTTCTGGAAGTCTTCTTACCTTTGTTGAAGTTCCTGAACCCTCTAAGTAAGTCACCTTTCTTATTAG
>Ga0115011_10000993_pt1 | contig 21060 bp, 14 predicted proteins | sample TroAtlMetagenome_2_FD_88705 | JGI IMG/M metagenome (GOLD analysis project Ga0115011, IMG submission 88705) | Marine eukaryotic phytoplankton communities from Atlantic Ocean - Tropical Atlantic ANT8 Metagenome | ecosystem: Environmental > Aquatic > Marine > Oceanic | place: Tropical Atlantic...
GGAGACGTGTATTTCCCTGCGATATGTATGAAAGACGCTGAAGTGGAGATGAATTTCGGGAGCACGCCATTGAGATTCCCAGACTTGTTGAAAAGAAACGGCTTCGTATCGTGTGCCGAATGCAAGGAGCAAAATATCAAATCGTTCGAAGAAGCGTCGCGAAGCAACAATATCAATAATAGTAAAGGTAACTTTTCGGTGGCGAGTAGACAGCCGCTGGCAATAATTCTAGAACCGGTGAGAGATTTAGCGGAACAAACGCAAGACGTTCTGATCTCCTTCAAGAAATATTTGATAAATCCTGAAATTGAATGTGCTTTATTCACCGGTGGTGGCGTCGACGAAAAAAAACAAAGAAAATGGCTCACCGAAGGCTGCGATATCATCACGGGCACACCGAGTAAAATCATCGATCACGTCGAAAAAGGGCTAATCGACGTATCAAACGTCAAATTCTTCATTCTCGATGAAGCTGATCGTTTGGTGAGTATGGGAAATCAGTCGGCAATTCTAAAACTCGCCGAGCAATTACAAAAATTCAACGGGAACGAAGTTGGTATCGATCGCTTGCAGACTCTCATGTTTTCTGCAACTTTACATTCGCCAGAAATCACGCGTCTCGCGAGTAAGCTGTGCGTAAATCCAACTTGGGTCGATTTGAAAGGAAGGCAACCCGTCATCCCAGATTCCGTGCACCACGCATGCGTTCGCATAGATCCCACAAACCACGACGAAAATGCGAACATTAGCAGTTTGAAAGAGTTCGTCTCCACGGACGGCGTGCACGTATTTGACTGCGACGGTAATGACGCGAAACTGAAGTTATCCGAAGCTGTCAAAATGCTCAAACCTCGCGTCTTGAAAGAGTTGATAGATGCGCATTCCATGTCAAAATGTATGATTTTTTGTCGAACAAACTTTGATTGCGATAATCTGGCTAACTTTTTTAACAAGTGTGGATACGATAAAGTGGCTAACGCACAAACTTCGGCGTATTCTTGCGCAGTCTTGGGTGGCGCAAAAACCATGGATGAACGCAGAGCAAGTTTGGCAGCCTTTAAATCTGGCGAAATAAAGTTTCTCATTTGTACTGACGTTGCGGCTCGAGGTTTAGACATCAGTGGTCTCCCGTTCGTGATCAATATGACTTTACCAGATCGAAGTGAAGATTACGTGCATAGAATTGGTCGCGTCGGTCGAGCCGACTCCATGGGACTAGCAATCTCGTTGGTCGCCGCGAATTGTGAGGAAAAAGTGTGGTTCTGCACGAAAAAAGGGTACAAGCCGTGGCTAAATCCTACGAAAAACGACGTGAAATCCCACACGACATGGCTGGATGAATCACACGCGCTAACGGAGATTGAACGCAAACTTGGGAATTCGACGGTTGAATCTCTCGGCAAAAACTACGCGATACCGGATCATTTCGGATCTATAGAACAATATGGCAAGACAAAAAAAATCACCGTAACAATAGATGAGGAGCAAATACGAAGATTAGAGATGTACGCGCCCAATGTTCGTGCTTTGGCCGATTTAGAAGCTGAAGTGTCGCTGAGCTATTGGACACTGAAAAGAAAGTTCAGTCAGTTGTCGTAAGAAAAAAATAGCTGTTGCAACATAAATACAAAGGAAATGTAACAGCAAGCTATAATGTCACAAAACTAACATCATATCGCCGGCCTTCTCTTCCTCGGTGCTCTCAGCGGCGCGGGAGGCGCTATTTTCTTGTTAATTTCATTTAGAAATTTATCCCGCTCCTCCTTCGTGTAAGATTGCCGACCTTTTTCCATGTGCTTCTTTTCCTTTTCTAGCAATATAGATCTCGCTAAGCAGTAATGCGGCATTGGGCTCTTTTCCCAGGCTATTCTCCCTTCTTTCGTAGCTTCCTCGCCGTAAAAATCAGACCTCTCTGTCATGCATCTCTTGCAATCGTCTGGATCATCGGTATGACATTCTTCTATACACGGTTCCTTGAACGATGCTAACTTGTGTCGAGCAAATCTCTGAAACATTAACCATTCCGCTTGGTCCCTTTCACCATATGGTTGAGGACATCGGTTGTGGTAATGATAGGGGACACCCTGTGCTTCTGAAATTTGCATGCCGTATAATTTCACTTCTGTACAAACGTTGACTGCAAAAAGTAATCCCGTCCATCCACTTGTCGGCGTATAATCGCCGGCATCGAAACCTGCAGGTAAATTATCGAACGAATTCGACAACTGGAACGCCATTTCCCCGACATAATTTACAAAACTCGAAGACAAGAGATAAAATTTCTCATCTTTACCTTTCTCAGCACGGCGCTTGATGTAATCTTGGAGCGCGCCGGCGCCTCTCATGTTCCACAAGATAATTTCATCTTTCGATTCTCTAAAGTCTAACCATTTCGAATTTACTAATCTAAAGGATGTCCTCGTCCCAACGCGATTTTCCAAACCCTTCGTAGGTGCCCCGTTGAATCGTATGACCACGTCATGGGAATCAATCTCTTTCCCGTTTTGCCCGTATGCCAACATCCCAGAGTTTCCGACAACGGCGCAACTTTTATATGGCATTTTGGAGACGACATCTTTTGAAGGTACACCGGCTTGTTCCACAGATTTGCACGTACCAATAACTCGCATTGGCGGAATTTTACCCGGTAAGAACACTTTAATGTTCCCATCTTCGCATGTTTTGCGAAGTTGCTCTTTGTTTGTCGTGAAGTCACCTTCAAACTGTAAAGGAGTTTTAACTTTTCTCGAAGACGAAAGCTTTTCACTCGATTTGCTCTTGAACGTGAAGGTGTTCGGACCTTCCTCGCATGATATGCCATGCCACAGCTTCAAACACTGACACTTGTTGTTTACGACAATCCCTCTCTTGTTACAGTTGGCGAATGAAGAAGAAGAAGAAGAAGAAGAAGAAGAAGAAGAAGAACTCCCTTCATAATTTCTATTATTCTGAATATTGTGTGTAGTAATATCATCTTCGTCTTCGTCTTCGATTTCACCTCCATATCCGTAACTCTTCGCAATCAAAGCTCGATGTTGATCGTGTGAAGAAGAGAAGTGATGATGCGCGAACGTGGATATTCGGCTTTCCCCTCGTTTCGTTTGTGGGTGTGACTCGTGATTTTGATGATACACCAGTGGGGCGAGAAAAGAAACGAACGCTAACATTATAACGTATCGTCTCGTTCTCTTGGCCTCTCTTCGGCTAAAGGAAGAGGAAGACGGTGGTGGCTTCATTTCATGCGCGCGTGTACACGATTTCTACCCAAAGTGGGAAGAAGCTTCGACTTATGAAGAGAGAAAGTGAAAAGTGAAATCTTATTTTAATTTTTTATTACTACCACTACGAGGTCACCTTTGGGATTTTGACATCGTTATAATTCGTCATCTCAGTGAACGAAGGACGATTGAGCAAACCTTCGAGAAATTCTTCTGGAGTTAAACCTAAATCAGAACCAAACGCGGCGGCATCGGCGAGAGTGTCGTGCCTGGCGATGACTTCGTCGTTCCAAAACTTACTCATGTGTCGCAATCCGGCGTCACACGCGATTGTCACAACCACCTTTCCTTCTCCGAGTTCACGAGCGCACATGAGCGCTGAAACTAAGTTCACCGCGCTGGAACTTCCTATAAACATGCCATCCCTAACACACAACCATCTAGACATTGCCACAGCTTGCGCATCAGTTACTCTATACGCCCCGTACAGCTTCGCCGAACTCCCCACCTTAGGTTCTAAAACGAGAGCATTGTTTTTCGTTATTCTATTTATACCAACGCCTTCGGTTATGGTATCGTAAGGGTTACGTTTCCTCGTGCCTTCTCTTTCGACATTTGAAAACATGACACCTCTGGTAACTTTATTAAACACTCCAGATCCTTGTGGGTCAGCTACGAAGCACTTTATACTGGGTTGCATTTTTTGTAAGTACGTCGCGACGCCAGCCAGAGTACCGCCGGTGCCCATAGCACACACAAAAGCGTCCAATTTCTTTCCACTGTTGATCGTTTGTTCGTATATCTCTTTCCCCGTACCATTATAATGCGCTCTAAAGTTTGCAAGATTTTCAAACTGGTCCGCGAAATACCCGGAGCCTTCTCCAAATTGTTCGTTACTTTCCTCTGCCCTCCGTTTCGCCACGTTGACGAAATGGTCTGCATGCGTTATCGAAACCGGCCGCACTCTTTCGACCGTCGCTCCGTATGCTAATACCTGAGCAGATTTCTCCGTGGCCGCATCGTCTGGCATAACAACGTGACAATTTAATCGTAGTACTGACGCTACCATGGCCAATGAAACGCCCGTAGATCCAGCCGTACCTTCGGTGACTAAACCTCCTTTGTTCAATTTTTTACGTTCCATAGCTTCTTGCACTATTTGCAAAGCTACTCGGTCTTTTACCGAACCACCGGGGTTATAAAACTCACACTTGGCATAAATTTCACATTTCGTCATCTCCGATAGAGATAAGACTTTCATCAACGGCGTGTTCCCGATAGAATCAAGCACGGACGAGTGTATTGGTGATGTTTCATCATTTTTTGTTCTCTTCTGTTGTAACGACTTCTGGATTAAAACTCTCCTATCATCATTATCTTCGTGCTTTCTGATCTGGTACGCGTAATGCAATGCCAAAACACAACACGAACCCACCACCACTGTTGCTACTATCGCCGCTGCTGATGAAGTGGACGCTCCATCGGTAGTGCGATGGTGCTGCATCGTTCGTTAAATTAGGTGTTTGGTACTTTCGCCTTTAAAATTGGTAAAAAATTAGCATTTCTGAAAGGAGGCCACTTTCATTTACATCAAAAACATCACTCTTTCCCTTACATCAAAAGATATACTTCTTCCAGGAAATTTGCCCTGGAGTTCGCGCGTGTTGATTATTACGGACGACGGACGACGGATCGTTTCAATACCCGGCATTTTATCTCCCTTTGCCTTCAGACAACGAGCACATCCTAACGTATTTTGTTATTTATTGTGAATGTTGCTTGGCACCTTCGACAGTCAAGTGAATTGTAACAATAAAGCTGCGCTTGGCAAGAATAAAGAACACAGAAGAGCGTGCTACTTCCTCAAGAAGGGGGAGGAAGAAAGAAATCGACGTTCATCACGCATTGGTGTTGTTCGCGTCTCGTCGTCTTTGGTCTCGCGTTCGTTGCGCCCAGTTGAGGAAACTCGAGGAGGACAACAACAACAACAACCCCTAATAACCAGAAGGGCAAATAAGAAGAGCACAAGAAAAGTTACTTCGATTAAAGCTAAGACCGACGTGGTATTGTCCTCGAACGACAACAACAACATCAACAACGAAGAAAGAAAAGGAAAAGTTATGTATGATTTCTGCGTGACATATCCGTGGGCAATACTGGTCGCCGGTAGTGGCGTCGCGGGGTTCATGTTGAAGCGCTCGGTGCCTTCGCTCGTGAGCGGTTTGGTTCTCGGTTCACTGCTTCTTTTGTTCGCGAATAAAAGTTTGCAACATTGGCAAGAAAACAGACCAACCCGGAAATATACTTTCTTGTCTCTTTGTGTGAATGTGCTATTGTTAGGTATAATGGCACCAAAGTATATTTTGCGAAACGGGGCATTTTTTCCGAGCGGAATGTTAACAGTTGCAGGAGGGATAATCGGTTTATACTACGTGTTCCTTTTACTAATTGGAGGAAACGACGCGCTGGGAAAGAAAAAGCAATAGGGGCACACAATGAAATTACCACTATATAATGTACATGTTTTATTGTTCTCATTAATCAGCGCGTGCGTGAAGCAGCAAAAATAAATTGATTCATATCTAACGTCACCGAGTTCGTTTTTCCCACATCGAATTGCTCGAAAACTTTCCTTGCTGATGTTAAGAATAAAACCAACGCCATATACTCTGGTGCACCGATTTTGTTATCACGAGAGGGATCGAATGATTTGCACGCCTCTTCAATCGCTATTGAATCGCAGTCTCCAAATCCAGCCGCCGTCAAAGCTTTAAAAACCTCCGCTTTACCGAGCTTGCCATCGTTATTCACGTCGAACTTAGCAAAATCGGATTGTGTCTTATTTAAGAAGTTGTTCAAAGATTGGTATTCACTAAAATCTAAGGTACCAGTTCCTCGGGTGGAATGTTGTTTGATTAGCAACGATATCGTTTGAAGACTGAAGAGTAAACCGTGAGAACCTAAAGCTCGCTGCAGTTCAGTCGGGGATATGATCCCAGAGTTATCTGCATCGATCATTCTGAAGTTCTCACGCAACAGGTACGCATCATTACTACCCATGATTAAAGTTTGTTTTTGTGTTTTAATGAGGAATTCAATTCAAGTGGCGACTTTTTGTGTGTTCCTAGAAAGGGGGTGCCTTGTTGTTCTAAAGGTGAACTATTTCTAATATTATATTTTACATTCTAAAGTAAAAAACAGGGATGATGCCTTTGATTGACGTCAAGACCTTCTTTACTACTATTACCAAGGACTGTACAAAGCGCCACATCGCGCAGAGATGGATACACTGACGACTCCTTGGAAAACACATCACAAATATCACGAATTCGTGCTGGCGGAGATGATTTTTTGAGCATCCAAATAACAATCATATTGACGGTTACAAAGTGAAATGCTTCTACGTTTTCGTTGACATAACGTGACGCATCTATGTTTGCACTCTTTGCAATATTGATTAATCGTTCGAGATTGTTGACGCAGCCTTCAATGGTCACGTTTGCCGTGGAGAGCGCAGTGACTACAGAATTAGTATAACTATCGTTTCTCATCATGCCGCACTTGAGCGCATGCGTAGCCATTTGTGCGAGAAGCATCTGTTCCTTCCTCGGATGCTCTTCCTCATCGAATATCTTTTGATGATTTCGAGGAGAGCTCTTAATCTGTTCAGAAAACGCAGATAATAGTCTTGCACTGGTACTTTTATTCACTTCAGGTAAAAGTCTGGCAAAAGAGTCTGCCAACCACGGCCTCATTATTGTACGACCATCAAACAGCGCATGGAAGGCAATTTTGATGACATATTCAGTTCGCGGTAAATCATCTAGTTTTATTGCGCCATTGATGGCGCACATGATACCTTCACATGCAGACCTGCGAACGTCGTCATCTTCATCCTCTAAAAGCCGGAAAGTAATTTCAACCAATTTCGTCCGAGCTTCATTATTGACGGCTATGGATGATACAAGTTCTTTATCACCGTTTCTGAACACAAAATTCAATAGCCCCGAGTTATGCAATGCATCTGCTGCGGCAAGACGAACGTCTGTAGATCCAGATTGCCAATCCAAAGTTTCACAGTCCAGCAGAGTGACAAACTCATATGCATTTGCAGCAATTTCACTCATATTTTCATCACAAACACGTGCTTCATTCATTCTCCCTGATAATAACACACCCCAAGTTCGCATTGCTTCTACTCTGCATTCTTCGTTGCGAATACGTTGTTGCAAAGCACCGAGCGTATTCAAATGTTCTGAATGGTTTCTGGATGTTATATTCCATCTCCCGAGGAGTTGCAAGGTGAGCTTGAGAGATGCATACGAACACTCGTAGTCGCACCCGACTCCACCAAGACAAGAAGTTGTGCGGTGTAAATATTCCCAGATAGACGCTTCCAGACTACACGCATCTGTATCTGAAATTTTGTTTGCGAGAGCGCAAGTCAACAGAGTCTCCAAAATTGCCTCCTTCCCTTCGTAAGGCACTCTATCTTCGGTCAATACTCTAGAAATGGTAGAAACGTCTTTTTTGTTTACGATGTTCCACTCCACGAGTCGACTCGAGATCACAGAAGAAAGGTTACTCAGTCCTGGTTCACCCAAGTATCTTTGGTCGAGCAATCTTTGGAAAACATCTACGCTTGTCGTACTCGCATCCACGATTTCTAAAAGTGCTGCAGGCATTGACGAGAGACGAGGCGAACATATATTGGAAGAAGATGCACGCGATATCACGACATCGCTCAACTGCAAAGTCGCTATTGCACACTCAAGCCACGTGGATGCGAGTAACGCTGGTACAGTCGAGCTACCAGGCCCATCCATATCTGTGAAAAGATGGCTGGATTGTAAAAGTCCGCGCAAGGCGCAACGCGCTATTTCTTCAGTAAACTCATCGCACATTTTATGGGTACTGTTCCGAGCACAACATTCATCCAAAATCACCTTAAGAACGCTCCTCGTTCTCAATAAAGCACCGTGTGTGCGATTTGAATATCCTTCCGAGTATGTTGCTTCATCCAGCGCCGCAGTTACAATTCGCGAACGTTCAAACGGACGAGCAACAATTGCAACGGCCGTAGCACATCGATCACGTATCGACATATACTTTGATGAAGAACAGGCTTCTAAATGCGGTATAAACGATGAAGGATCAAGAATGTCATCTTCAATAACGTTCCTACCACCATCGTTAGTATTTACCTTTAAGCGCGTCAGAATGGATAAAATGGCATTCAAAGACGGGCGAATCTCTAATTCGCATGTTTCATCTCCCTCGTCTATAGCCGAAAGCTCTAGTTCGTGGTCGAAGAAAGCATGCAAGCTCGGGTACTTTGCGAAGAAATCATTCGCGTGCTGTGCTTTTGACTGAGACTTGATGCTTGTGCTTTCCAAATCTGCGTTTGCTATGCCCGTCAACTTCTGAACGAGCGATGAAAAGCAGAGTGTCGCGGCATTTCTAACCTGTTATTTTAGGATAGTAAACGTAAAGTCAGCACAAATGAACAACACATAATGTATAGAAAGTAGGAGAGATGAATGAAGAAAAACAAATGTAGCGCGATGGGAGCGAACCGAAGAAAGTTGGAATCCACGGGCTAACCCACAACACGCGATTCACTGTTGCTGGGATAACAAGCCATATTAGTTCTAGCGTCCGTAAACAGAACTAAGGCAACGATTGCCCAGCACAATCCATTTAGTACTATGGATGACTGAAGTATAAAAAAGAAATGTTGCGGATAAAGTACGAACGAGGCAAGCAAAGACGCACCTCCCATTGTGGCGTGGCACCCATTCTCTTAATACATAGCTCCACTCCCTGAGCCGCATAGATACTCGCCTCAAGAGATAAATCTCGATCTTTAAAGATAACACGAAGCACGTTGAATGCGTGTATTTGAGTAGAAAATAACTCGTCGTCGTCTCGTTCTATCTGAAGCACTCTGAAAAGTTCCTCAATTGCGTATTTCAGCATTGGTCGCATCGATGAACTCTTTTCTGAAAGAAGAAGAGCTAAAAAAGCGAAAGGAATCCCCGCAGAGCGGCGAACACGATCTTTCATGCTTAATTTTGCTTTATTCACAATTTCTTCATTCAACAAAATCGTAAGCCAACGCATGGGCAAAGCTGAAAGATTTCTCCCGGCAACATCGTAATCGTCGAGGAGTCGCTCGCATAGAGTGGTGAGGCCGATGCGCATTTTATCTATGGCACCAGCGTGCTTGACCTCGAGTATCACCGAGATGAGATGTTCACCCAACTGTTTTAGCGCATCGGCAGAAAGAAGTTCGGTGTGTTTTGTTTTTGATGACAGCGCACCGACCAACAAACCAACTTCTTTAATTGTTAGCCATGATGCCGTAACAATCGTTTGTGCATCTGGAGATAAAAAATCTTCGTTCTCTTCGTGGTCAAAGTTAACTTCAGAATTCTCAGTGGCGATGGCATAAGCATTCGTCTTCGCACTGTCTTTGCCGCCCCTACTACGAGAAACCTCAGATGCAGAAACCCCTAACATATCGGGTGTCGAAATATTATCGCGAGCAAACAAAGTCACACGAATAATCAAATCGATAAGTTTTCCAAGCGCATTTTTCATTTTCTCCTTGCTTTTCTCGCTTCGAAGCGAGTTGAAATCAATCTCTTCAAGCGCATACCTGAGTTACGTTACGGAAATAAAAAAGTTAAAAAGGCTTTAGTACACATACCAGATGAATATCGCGACGCGGGCCCGAAATAAAAAGAAAAAGAAAAGGATGACGATGTAACCGTGGAAACATATTATTGGAACGACTCAGTCCTGGCCAGGGTGTATTATGGTTCGATTCAGCCAGCTTTTCACATCAAAATGAGTACAGGAGAGGGAGCTATGACTCTTCATTGCCGTTCGAGTTTTCCACCGGTCACATCATGTCCTTTCCGAGAGAGTTGAGTCGTCGAAAACAAACAATCTCACCTTATGAGGAGTAAAGGTCCGTGAGCCAAGGACTTTTTACATGCGGCCAACGCGTCAATGCTTGCCATTTTAACTTGAACCTCTGTGAAGTCGTTCAAAGTATCTGTAAAAAGAATAATAGAGGACAAACGTCAACACATATGTAATACTGATGGATGCATACGAGTGTTGCTCATCCAAAGAAATATATAGTTCTCAGGCTGACGTGCAAAGTTTCATAGCACACTAAATTGGTAGTGCACTCATACAGTACTAGCAATGTAGTCGGCATCACTGAACAATTCATTTACAAAACAAACAAGCAAACAAACAAACACAAAAGAGCTTTTCTCTAAACAACCCCACACTCACCGAGTAAAGAAATGACTGGAGGAGACTGCGCATCATTTAGTTTTTCTGGAACTGATACTGACACTTCTGGAACAAGTGTCAAACTCCATTTCAATTCAAATACGTATTTCTTAATCCATAAGCGCAATTGCAAAGCCGCTGCGTCAGATACTTTTACCACTGGCGACAAAACCATCGATTTTGCCCAAGTCAAGTACTTACACAATTCAGAACAGGTTTCAACACCAGGCAGTGGTGATGGAAGAGTGCAGAGCAAATCAAAAGCAGATTTTCTTAGCCTATCCCATGAATCCAGCGATGCTTTCAATAACACACGAATAACATCCTCATTATACAAGAGCTCTTCGGAAAGTACTTTCGCGTAACCGTTATCGATTCCTTCTTCCTGTAGTATTGATGTCACATTTCGAGCACATGACAAAATTTCAATTGCTGTCGCCTTGCGCTCGTACGGAGCAGCAGGATACAAGCTATCCACGCTCTTTTTCAGGAGCCATCTGATAAAGTCCTCAGATGCGATCCTATGCTGGTCATCGATGTATTTCTTTCTGAGCAAACCGAAATGAATTCTATCAAATAATCGCGAGATTGCAGATTTCAAGGAATTCATCTGCGCTGAACTTTCCCTGTTTGTTTTGTGCACAAAAAGAGAGAAGATATCGAAAAATAAGGAATAAGCCAACACCTAAATATTTATACACGGTTAAATCCAGCGCTCAGAATGAGTAGGAGGTTAAGAAGCCTCAGGGAAGACGCCGTCAAGAGACTTCGTCAATCAGCCGACTTAACGAAAAAAATCTTCATCATTGCGCTGTACGAAAATATAGAAAATCAGATTGAAAACATACCCACGCAGATGACGCGGTAATATCCGCCGCAGAAGTGTCAACTCCTGAACGCCCGGAAGTGTTTGCGAACTCCCTTTCCCTTCCCAACACAAGAGTTCCATCGCATCTGTACACGAAATTTCGCACGAACTCAACGACGCAGTTTCAATCATCGAATGCGGGACGTCGAAAAACGACATATTAGCTTCTTCTTCGTCGTGATTGGACATGCTCTTTGTTCCCAGGTGTAGCGATTCGCCCTTTAGTAATGTTTCTCTTCTTTTCGTTTTGCGTTCTCTCTTATTATTAACGCTTTTAACAACTTTAATGTGAATGCGACCAAAATGTTTTGGATCGCACAGTTGCGCATTGCGAGCTGCTCGCATTATGGTAACGATTGCGCCCGCTCTGAGATGAGAACTAAAACTTTTGGCTCCATCGCTGAAACTCCAAATTTCTCTGGCAAGCTCCGCAGCAAAAGAAGAATCTCCGCCGTGCTCTTCTTGAAAAGCAATCGGAAGAGCGTGCGTTGCAACACTTCTTCTTTTCTTACCACTGGACTGAATAAAAAATGGGAATAAAGCATCCATCCACCATCTTTTCCAGTTGTTGGGAAATGATCTTTCTTCGATTCGGTATGATTTTGAAAGCTCGATGAGAAGCCAGGACGCAGATGGCCCGAGAGAATCGTCTTTTGACATGGCATCCAAAACATCTGATAACAACGTCGTTCGCATTTCCAATATGGCGCGTGATCCGAGCCGTTTTGCCAGCGCGGAGAGTGGTTTGAATCGTGATTTCCTTGCTCCACCATTAGCATTGACAATAAAAGTGAGATTCAATATGCTCTGAAAAGTTTCTAGACCCCAACGCATGCCACACGGGTCGTATTTTTCCTTGTCTATCCCAAAAGCACAATCGCACAGAGCATCAAACGCACACGCAATCTCTCTCGTCGTTGAAGCAGTTGTGTTGACGTCGTCCCATCGAGAGAGCAGAGCATGCGAAATGCGACGTAGCAAGGCAAAAAAGGCGTCGTCTCGAGAAATTTCGGCATCAATAAGTCTTTGCAATAACGTTGTAATTGCATTTAACGCGTGAAATATCGCATGCGGATCGTCACAGCGCTCTAAGATAGTTAATAGAACTGGAAAGAAGACATCCCTAGCGAGTCGCGACGTAGAAGACGACAACACTTCTGGAGCAAGTGCGACAACAAATCCTCTAAGAATATGCGCGAGTGCAAGATTTGACAGCTTTTCCACACGATTCCGAAATTGTGACAACATAGCCGAAGTAAAGGCATACGATCTGTCGTCGCGTTTAGCGGCAGTGGAGGATAAAGACGTAGTACCGGAAAATCCAAACGTCGCCGCAATTATATCACTTGTCGAAGTCTCCTTTATCAAAGCGTCATCGTTTATTTTATCCAAGAGATGTGCCGCTAGCGCAGCTCCAATGGACGTTCCACCAAATATATTGAATTTCAAAGCATCAAAAAGTGTATTCAATATGACTTGCTCTTTTATAATCGCACCGTTCCCAGTGTTCTTACTTTCTTCTTCACCACCTTCATTTAGACAAAACTCTTTCAACAGTCTTTGCGTCAGTGTGGCAACGTCTGTACATGCAGCAACATTTGACACGTTTCTACCAGCTTTTATATCTTTCATAACTGTATCAAGGATCCATTTACATTGTCGCAACATTAAATGTGCATTTTCATCGAGCGCGGCGTTGAATACTACAACTATTATAGTAATACTACTATCATCACTCATTTTCTTGCGGCGTTTTGTTATGGCATACAAGGACAAAAGTGAGTAAATCGCGGATACGTGCTCCAATGCTGAATCGGCGCTCACATCTCCGACGTTCTCTAGAAATGAATTGAAATACACTCGCGTTTCTTCGCAGAGTATTTTTGAAGCGAAGTCAGCTTGCGTTGATGCCTCGTGTTGATTTTGATTTTCGTTGTTGGTACTCTTGAAATATTGACTGAGACCAAGTAGGATGGACTTTTTGTGTCTCTTTGCGTTTTGAGGGAGACGCCAATACGCGCGAGTCAAGGCGCGAACGAATCTCTTAAACGTAACATTATCATCATCTTCGCTACTACTCTTTGATATCCATTCTGCTACCTCTCTCGAGCAGTCTTTGTCGTCGTTAACAAGGAAAGTTGAATAAATAAATTCGTGGTAGTTAGCCGTCTTTTTCAATTCGTCCTCGATTACTGCGTTTAAGAAAAGCGAAGCTTCTTCGTCGTCGTCGCGGAGGACAGAGGTGCGACGTTGAGATGATAACGCGTTTCCTTTGAATTTGCGCGACGCTCGGTCGGCATGAAGACCGACTGGCATTCCGAGTTTTCTTAAGCCATCATTTTTTTTCTTCTCGTTTGTGACGACGATTTTTTATGCGCGGAGGGTTTTTACTCTTTACAAACAAAAGAGGTTGGTACGTATATAATTCTTCTATGCGTAGCGTGTTTAAACAAAAATTTATTCTACCGTATACGCGGAAATAGACTTTGAGACGTCGGCAATAACGACTACAGAGTCGTCCACGAAATTGCCCGTGGCTATCGCAGACACCTTCAAACCATGCTCGATTGTTTCCAGAATGCCTCCTGTTTCGAGCACTTTGTTCGCACTCTCTTCGCGTTCGAGAGTCCAATCCCATATGACTATTTTTCCATCCAACCCGCCAGAGATGATCTTTGAACCTTCGTGCCCAGGTAAAAATTGCGCGTACGAACACGCATGGGTATGACCAAATCGAGACCCGTCCTCTTTCATCGCCTCGCCCAAGTGTATGGCGGAGAAATTCTGTAAAGGCGTGGCACTGCCACTCTTCTTTTTGCCACTCGACGTATTCTTCTTCGATGAACTTGACGATTTTGTCCCGTTTTTTTTTCCATCTAAATCTAATACCGAGACTATACCATCACCTCTGGCCACAACACACAAACGTTTCATGCTACCATTATTATTCGTGCTACTGTTAGAACTAATCGTGCTACTACTATTCCTGCTACCAAACAAGTCCTCCTCCCAACATTTCATGGAGTTTATGAATGGCGGATTGAATGCTGTGGATGTCGATTCAACGAACGCTTCGTTTTCTGTTCGTGCCGATTGTATTTCTTTTATTTTCCACGCGTTTACTTCTTTGCTCTTACGATTTATTTCCCATTTTTTTACAGTGCAGTCGTATCCAGCAGAGATGACCTCATCTGGTTTGTGCGCTCTAAAGCTCACTGCCGTGGCGCACCCGCTCGAGGCATCGCCATGTGCATTCTTAAACGTTTGTACGAGTGGGAATTCTTCTCCTCCATCTTCTTTCATCACCAAGCTCACTACATTTACATCACCACTGTCGTCAGCTATGGCCATCCTCTGGTATTTTGGATCGAGCGCTAACGCGCTGATGTCGTCTGAAAAAGTTCTCGAAATTATCTTTGATTTTGCTTGTTGTTGTTCGTCGTCCGAGGAAGAATTTGTTGTTTTACGTCTGTCGTGCAATTCGAGCACCGCGTTGCGGGCAAAATAGACGTATCTTTCCGGATCTTTCGCATCGAACAAACACGCGCCAATCTCATCACCCTTAAATCTCCACTTTTGTTGTTTTCGTTCTTCTTTATTCTCTTCTAATTGTCTGTCTTTGTCGTCTTCTTCTGTTGATGATTTGGTGCGTAAAACGGTTGATAAACGCAGGTCTGTGATGAAAACGTGGCCGCATTCTGTTCCAGCGAGAACGAGCGAGGATTGACGAGCACGATCGACACAGAGCGTGCCTTTCCGCACGGTCTCTGGTACGCCATTTAGGTGCGTTCGTTGACGACTCATTCTCATCGCGATGCTCATAACAATAACAACAACAATAAGAATAATAACGCACGTTGTACGTGAGTTTTGCTTTAAAAAAAATTCGCGCGGAAAAGAGGTGGGCATATATTTTATTACGCAATCGTATGTAGGTTGGTACAGGTACGCATATCTGTTATTCAATCAAAACGAACAAATACTTCTTATCAATCATTTTGAATGAGCTTTCTTTCAGGCGTTCCCGGACGCGCCGCGCGATTGATCGTCGTCGCCGCTCCATCCGCGTGCGACAAATCGCCTCCTAATAAGTCTCTATAATCCAACTGTTTATCGCCGTTGATATCCAAGCGCATAAACTTTTTCCTAATTTCTTCTACATCGTCTGGTTCTATTTTACCGCTCGCCAATAACATGGCCACGAGGAAATCGTATTCGCTCGCGTATCCTTTCTTTCCACCAATATCTATTAGCGTTTGCGCGGTGAGCTGAAAAGATTCCACGGCGGATTCATCCTCCAACGATTGGTACAACGTATTCTTCGCAATCAACGATAAAGAGTACGTGACCAAACCTATCGAACACAAACCATAGGCGCACGTAAAAAGTCGACCAGCGTCGGTGACAGGATATATATCCCCGTATCCAACTGTCGTTGTTGTGACAACTGCCCAATAAATACAATCCAGATACGTATGTCCCTCGAGGGCGTGAAAAATCGCCGCTCCGGAAAAGACCACCACCACAAGCATTCCCACAGCGTACCACACGGAAGCACTTTTCATTTTTTCGATATCTTCGTTCACTTTTTGCGTTGACTTTGTGTGGCTGCCTTTTTGCAATAAGTTTGGCTCGAAATCATCCCCACTTTTCATTTGTTGCGACGAGACGATGGCTTGTCTCAAGGTGACCAAATCCTCTTCAATCTCGCGGTTACGTCTTTCCTCGAGTGTTCCTCGAACGTCTTTCGCCTTGACGAGAAACCAAATCGTCAAACGATCAAATACGGAAGCAATGATTACAATTCCTGTCAAAATTAAAACCATGATATATATTTTACCACCGTTGGAAACCGGGTAATAGTCGCCGTATCCTATGGCCATGATGGTAATCGCGACAAAGTAAAATGCTTTTATGAATGACCCATTAATCTGCGGTTCGTTCGGATCCGTCATCAATATAAACATTGATATGGCGATGTAGCACGCAAAGATAGGTAAAGTCCAATCGATGACAAAGTTTTCTAAAGCGCTTCTTTCGCTCCGTTTCTTCCTCGCGTTTAATCTCCACTTGGACAGATGCTCCATCAGCTTTCTCCGCCGTAAAGGAAACGATTTGTTGTTGTTCGTGTTGCTGTTTGAGTCATACTTCGTGGACGGCAGATCCTTGCTCGAACTACCAGTAGAAAGACGCATTGCATATGGATCGTACGTATCATCATCTTCAAACGAGTTATCGTTCGAGTTACTATTGCCCGCGGCGGTGGTACCATACGTGGATGCGCCTTGCGCTATAGATTTTTTCTCACTGGACATCTTTCTTTCTTTCTTTCTTGACGATGGTGATAATTTCCACAACAGAAAACGTGTGAATGACGCCGTTTCAGCAACGCAGACAATTCGATATTCGTTTGGTTCGTATAAATACACACTCGTCGACGATAGCGAGTCGAATTCGTTGGCGCGTCTTATTCCAAAAGTAAGTGGTATTTATTATTTGAGGTTGTGAATTCTTTTGTGACACGAAGGACGCGGTCCCTTTTTTTTTGCCGCGCCCCCTCCTTTTTTTTGTGAGTTTAAGGTTCGTTCGTTTTTAGTATGCTTCCTTGTTGAGATGTAAAAATTGCTTCAAAAATTTTACGAATAATTACAAACAAAAACGAAATGATTCAGATGCTGGTGACGACTCTCGGCGGCATATCAAACATCCTTCCCTTCGTATCGTTATCGATATCCCACCATCACCACCAATACCATAATCAACGACATCAACAGCATCTTCCTTTGCCTCCTCAACTGTTCATTTCTCTCGTGTTTCTTCTCATCGACGCTCTGAAATTCGTTTTGAAGGAGAAAACCGGTGCAGTTTGGCGTTTACAAAGAAGAATAAAAACGTTAAACAACACGACGGGAGGACCAGACGATGTCAAAAGAAAAGAGGAACTGAGGAAAAAAGAAAAAGAGTTACTCATTAAACGAACGCCGATGATTCGGACTTTAATGAGCGCGGGGCATTATCTCTCGTGGTTAAAGCTTCTCATCTCCTTGGTATTCATCAAAGTGTTTTTCGGTGTTCCTTTATTTGAAGTGCCGAGAGCTATCGTGTGGCCACTGGGTAGATTTTTAGCGTTTCCTCACGGAAATACCTTTGAGTTTGGCCAGATAGCAGTTATTCCGTGGGTGTGTCTCTCCAGCGTGTGTAGCGTGCAACTAACGAACGTTTTGGTAGGACCGTTTATTATCACCTCCTCTTTAGTCGTTTTTCGTCGTAAGAAGGAAGACTGACTGAGGAATACATATAGAGAGAGACAGAGAGTGTGTCAGGGTCTTTCGATGATCCTCCGACGACTGTTTTGCAGTGCATAGTAGGTACATTTTTAGAGTTTAGATGCTAAAGTTTAAGAAAAAGAAGAAGAAGAAGAAGAAGAAGAATAGTAGTAATCTTTTGCAAGCGTGTGTATATTGTTTGGTATTACTCGAAGAAAAGATTCTCCCTAAAAGCATGCGTCGCGAAATCTGGTGAGCTCAGGTGCACTCTCCGCAGATCATTATGTTGTTGTTGTTGTTGTTGTTGGTGGTGGTGTGGTGGTGGTGATTCGCGTGCCATCTCCTCGGCTACTACTTCTTCTTCTACGTCGCGCGGTGAAGAAGCTCTCTTAAAAGTACTAATCCCTCGTAAACCAGTCGCATTCCATACCATACCAGTCAAGATGACAAACATGAACGAAAGAACAACATTCTCCCGTCTACGCGCCTGTGCGCGACTGTTTTCAAATTCTTTCATCGCACCCATCAAGGCGTGCTCAGATTTCGTGAATCGATCCGCTTGACGTTCTGTTTCTTTGTCGCACTTCGAAACAGAATTTTCCATCCTTCTCGCGGCTTCGTTCAGAGCATTTGAAGAATTTGTCACCACAGCAGCAATCTCATCGATTTCTTTATTTAAATCATTCAACGCGCCAGCGTATCGTTCGTTTAAACTCTCGATGTAACGGTCGAGCACAGATTGGTTCAATTCCAAATCTTTCACTTTCTGCGCGAGTTTGCGGAACACGTTTTCGGAACCCTTACCGCCTCCTCCGGGTTGCGAAGCTGCCACCGCTGCTGCTGCTGCCGCCGCCGTTGCTGCTGCCGCACTACCGTCAGAAGGAAGGCTGTTCTCACTCGATTTCGTCTGATTACTAAGAGACGATGATAAAGATTTCATCTGGCCCGTAGAAGAGGCATTGGAGTTTTCGTCACTCATCGCGGGCGTCTCCGGTACTTCCGTAGTAGTCGTCGCATTCGCAGAATTCGGAGGAGGAGGAGAAGGAGAAGGAGAAGATGTAGAAGGAAAAGAAGACGACGACGAGCTGGATTTACCGCTGCTCCCTTTGGTGTCAAAAGACAAATTATCAGCTGCCCGCATGTCCTTTTTCGGCGATGTTTCCTTCATCGCCGTGTTCCCTTTCTCGTCGTTGACTTTATTTTTTTTCTCATTTTTAGCAGTGACCGACTCGCCGAGTGAACTACTACTACTATTCATCGTTTCAGAATCTTCTTTTCCTTCGCGAGTTGACGTATCGATAGTACTCGCAGACTTACTTTCACCAATATCAGTTGTATTCTCGATGTCCTCGTCGTCATAGCGATTTTCGTCGCGAAATACGGTATCTGCAACATCAGCAGAGTCAGCATCAGATAAATTGTCCAACGCATTGTTACTGTTATTTTCCCCTTCCTCTAAAGATGCCGCAGCTTCTGCTTCCTCAGTTTCGTCCGTTTCGCGAAACAGCTGCTCTACTTCCTCTACTTCCTCTTGTATTCTCTCCATTTCCTCCCGAAGCGTTTCTTTGGCGTCTTTACCGTGAACCCGAAAAAGAGAAACCGTACAAAAGTGATGAGATCCAAAGTGCGTCAAAAAGCGAAGCTGTACATATCGCACCCATTCGTTCGCAGGAATGGAAAACTTTTGCGGCTCTCTCGACCGCGAAGCCTCACAAGTGGCCAGCTTCTTCCAACCTTCTTCGTCGCTGTGATGACCATCCGTCCCCCATATTTCAAATTTGTGCATGCCCGAAGAGTGAAACTCGTAGTCGGCAACGATAACTTGCGTCAAAGTCGCTTCTTCGGAGAGTTCGACAGTCACCCATTTGCTTGCAGCGTTGCACGGAGATATGTAATAAGAGTCCATATCTTCTGAAAGCATTGAAGACGCGTGCTTCGACTCCTCGTTACTCGAAATGACTTTTGCTCCATTTCCGACCGAGGCTAAATTATATTTTTCTCGGTCTTCCTTGGTGACGGACTGAGGATGTATCATTTGATTGGCCATATCATCATCATCATCATCATCGTCTTCTTCTTCTTCTTTTAAATTACTTTTACTGCGTTGTTCTCTGTCAACACTTTTGTTCTCCTTCGCATCTACAACTTCATCTTCGTCAGCACTATTCTTTTTAGCATCCATTACTTCTTTTTTTGTGCTCTCCGAAGAAGCTGCATTCACATCTGATGAAAATGTTTCAGATTCTTCGGATTTTTCCAACGCATCTATCTGTGCAAGCTCGGTCCAATCGGCTTCTTTTTTGACACCATCATCCATTGAATAATCTTCACCACTCTTTGACGCCATTTCTTTGTTGTTATTACTCTTCAAAGATTTTCCACTCGAGGGTGTCTTCTTATTCTCGATTTGTGCTTTTTCAGTCTTCTCAACATTCGTTTTTTCGTTCATAGACTTTTCATCTCCATTGGAAGCTTTCAAATCCGACGGTGTGGTAGAAGAAGAAGAAGAAGAAGAAGAAGAAGAAGAAGAAGAAGAAGATGATGATGCGGACTTTTCCTCCGTGGGAGTGGAATCCTCCGAAATGGAGCCGCTAAATTTGGTGGATTCCTCTTCTTCTTCTCCGAATGTAGACATATTCTCACCTCCAGTTTTCTCGCTGCTGCTCGCGTCGACCACTGGTTGTTGTTCGCTGCTCATGCTGTTATTCTCGCCACTTTTCGTTGCTTTCTTAGCTTTCCTCTCCAACGCTCGTTTTTGTTGAAGCTGTTCTTGAACGGATGTTTTGTACGCCTTCAAAGACGGCAAGACTTCGCGCTCTGTCTTTTCCCTCTTCTTCAATAGCGGCACGGGATCATTCTTTTCACCTCCGGCTTTGTCGTGATCGGCTCCTTCTTTCTGGACGTCGTAAATGCAGAATTCATTTTCTAAAGGCGACTTTTGCAGTACTAACGAGGCAAACTCTACTCGCGCGTACACTTTCGAACGTCGTTCGGCGTATTCCTTTTCCTTTTCCTCGTTTGATTCTTCGGCAATGGCTTTAGGAAGAGGAGTTGCCACCGGAGGCGCTTCAGCTCCAACTTCGTGGGTGGTACCACTTTCTCCAGCTTTCATCACGACGTCATCGGCTGAAGAGACAGTTTCACTTCCCTCTTTCGCAAGCACATATTGAACAGAGACTGTATCCTCATTCGACGAAAAAATTGCGACAAGGAGGAGAAGGAGTACGCATCGACGCGTGGCGCGCGGTATACGATGCACAAAAGTCATTGTGTGTACGATTCTTTTTTTTTGGCGATTCTCTCTTTCTCTTTCACGCGGGGATGGTAGTCTCTGCGGCCATGATTATTCGGGCCGAAAACTTATCGCACACTCTGAGCTTCTTTCTCTTTACGTTTA
>Ga0115011_10000994_pt1 | contig 21049 bp, 23 predicted proteins | sample TroAtlMetagenome_2_FD_88705 | JGI IMG/M metagenome (GOLD analysis project Ga0115011, IMG submission 88705) | Marine eukaryotic phytoplankton communities from Atlantic Ocean - Tropical Atlantic ANT8 Metagenome | ecosystem: Environmental > Aquatic > Marine > Oceanic | place: Tropical Atlantic...
CGAACCAGAGCCCGAACCAGAGCCCGAACCAGAGCCCGAACCAGAGCCCGAACCAGAGCCCGAACCAGAGCCCGAACCAGAGCCCGAACCAGAGCCTGAGCCAGAGCCTAAACCTTCTCCTACACCTCCCTCAGGTGCCCTCCACTATTCTATATTTAGACCCAAATGAAAAAACTATTTCTTATTCTATTATTTTTAGGAGGATGTGCCACCAAGACTTCTCCACCAAGGAACGTCGGGGTTATTCCCCCTACTCCTCAAGCCCATCCCGAACATCCTTTAGTGGCTTCTCCCTTAACCTCTGCGTGGGAGATCGCTTTATGGTTAGCCTTGATTATATTTGTAATTTGCGTAAGCCCTAATATCAGTCGGGCTATCTGGGAAAGGTGGCCTTCGCTTAAAGGGTGGATTAGAAAATTATTGACAAAACGCTAATAGGCGTGTATACTGGAATAGTTCTTTAAAATTTAGGGGGTGTTCTGGATTCGACTGATGTTGGATTCTTACACTGCAAGTCGGAGACGCACTTGGCTCCGTAAAAAGGTGCAATTTTCTTTACATGGCAATAAAGCACGTGTTAAAGCTTTCGGACTTAAGGCTCCGAAGCTTGCCCTAGCAGCTTAACCTGCTACCTCTTACTTCTTGACGCAGATAAAGGGGATAAGGGGTCATTCATCTGCAACACAGAAAAGGTTTACCTGTTAATAAACTGCAAATAATTGTAACAGGAAGTTGGATGTCAATATCATAACTCTAAAAAAAATTGACTAAACTTGTAGATGTGTATGCTTGAAAGCACTCAGGACGCGGGTTCAACTCCCGCCACCTCCACCATTTTTCTTGACTCTTTTCACATTTACTGCTATAATGGCTCTTGATGTCTAAAAAAATCTCTAATAAACTCCTGAAGGATATAGTTGCTTTATGCGAGAAAGACATTAGCTTGTCTATTTCGGAATGCGCTCAACTCGTAGGAATGAAGGGTCCCACCCTTACGGCTTGGAGGTCTAACTTGCGAACCAAGAAATGGGGTCCGAATTATTCTAAAACTGAAGACGGCGAGCTTTTAGATCCGCCGCTCGTGGAGAAATTTATCAATAGTTTTGTCTTTGGAGAGAACGCTTCTAAAATCTTAAAGCGGTTAGTTCTTCCTAAATGCCTAAATGACCCTATTTGCATAGGAAAGCAGCGCAAACTCTTAAAGAGACTCGTCAAGAAATACCCTAATATTAATTTCTGGCTTTATGCTAATTTAGGTGAGCCGAGAGAGGATATGCTTTTATTTTTAGGGAAAGGGGAAAAAGCTTTAAAGAAAAAATATATTGATTTTTCGACTACATTGTCCTATACTCAGTATAAACGAATTAACGTAACTTCACCCCCTTCTAGCTCTAAAGCTAGGAACAACCCTTGGGACTATTATCAATAATGAGCACTGCTAACGAAACACTCAAGTCTTTTCTAAAGGAGAATAAAGACGATCACTATAACTTTGAAGAGGAGATCGACTATAAAGTATCGAGCGGCAGCTTGAATGTAGATTTTGAACTAGGCGGGGGCTTTGGGCCCGGTCTTCATAGGTTTACAGGAATCAACGAAGGTGGTAAAACATCGGAAGCTTTAGAGGTAATGAAAAACTTCTTGCAAGAGCCTAATACTAGAGGGTTATATATTAAAGCGGAAGGAAGGTTGCCTGAGCAAATGAAGACGCGCAGTGGAGTAAGTTTCACCTTTAACGAAGATGAGTGGACGGATGGTAAATGTTTTGTTTTTGAAAGTAATATTTACGAGACAGTTCTGGATCTGATGCGCGTACTAATCGGCGAGAAAGATAATAACACTCGTTATTGTTTTATTCTTGACTCTCTCGATGGTCTCATAATGAAGGATGACCTGAAGAAAGGTTTTGAGGACGCTCATAAAGTAGCGGGTGGAGCTCTGTTAGGGGCTAAATTTATGCAAAAAATGAGCATAGCCTTAGCTAAGCGAGGGCATATGGCTATTTTTATCTCTCAAGTACGAGCTGATATAAAGCTGGACCCTTATAGCAAAGCCCCTGTTAGGCAAACTACGGCTACAGGAGGAAATGCCCTGCTCCACTTTGCGAATTATATTTTGGAGTTTGAGCCTAGATTCAAGAAAGACTTGATCCTTGAAAGTCCTACTCAGCCCGTAGACCCGAGCAAGAATAAAATATTAGGGCACAATGTCAAAATTACTGTAAAGAAATCTCCCAATGAAAAAACTAATTACACCCTACAGTATCCCATTCGGTATGGGCGTAGTAATGGAACTTCGGTATGGGTAGAAAAAGAGCTTATAGACATGCTCTACGGCTGGGAATATGTACATAAACGAGGGGCATGGATCACTGCAGATGAAGCTTTTTTAGAACTCCTTAAAGAAAACGATTTAGAGTTTCCAGAAAAAATTCAAGGAGAAGCAAAGTTAAGCAAGTTGCTCGAAGAAGATGCAAATTTAAGTAAATTTTTAGTTAAATATTTTAAAGACATTATCTGTCAATGAAGTTCAAAACCCTTACGGGCTCAGAACGACGAGTTTCTCATGTGCGAAAGTATATAATTGATTGGAACGGAAAGAGCCTTAGCAAAATCCAGTTTAAAACAAAACAATTTTTGAAAGATTATTGGGAGTCTCATGTTGTTTTTGAAGAATTTCCTGTAGCAGGTACCCGTTTAAAATTCGATTTTTACAACGCTAATAAGAAAATTGCTGTTGAGGTTCATGGAGCTCAGCACACTAAGTTTGTTAAGTTTTTTCATCGTCGAAAATCTAAATTCGTAGAGCAGCTTCGGCGGGATCAGCAAAAAATGGATTTTTGTAACCTTAACGAGATAAGGCTAGTTGAAATTTTTGACGGAGACCCAATTAACGTCAAAACCTTTGAAAAATGCGGCGTTATCCTTTAATATAGTGTATAATATATAATGGAAGATGACCCTTTTGACGATTTGCCTATAGCTGATTTCAAGCTCCCGGAATCTTTTTTAGCTCAGCTTTTTGAGTTATCGGGTTCTACTGAAGGCAATCGGGGGTTTGTTTTGGGTTTCGTTAATCATCGCGGAGAGCCCATGGTTTACACTAAGGCAGACAATCAAATCATAGAAATGGGTTTGCGTAAAGCCTTAGAAAAGTACTTGATTGACTCGGAAGAAGCTGACCACTTTAACGGACACGATCCCATTTAAACTTTACTTAACCCTTGACACATGGAGGTTAATGTGTTAATATCGCCTTATGTTATTACACTCTCAAGATCTTGAGCGGCAGGTACTGTCTTTATTAATTAAACATCCCGCAGTTTATGCCGATATTTCCTTATTGGTAGGCCCTGATGACTTTTATCACAAGTCGGGGGACGGGGGCACAAATGCCCATCGGAGTATTTTCGAAATGATCATGATTCTAATGAAAGATGGTCATGGGGAGGAGATTAGCGAAGTTATTCTCATAGAGCGTTTAAAGTCTTCGGGTCTTACTTTTGTAGATGACCTTGCTACAGAGTCGTATATTCGCAATTCCATTTGCATGCAGAAGGTAGCTGAATCTCAAGCTATTACTTTAGCCAAAGAATTACGCAATTATCGCGCTCGTCGCGATTACACTCGTATGCTTGAAGAACTTAAGGAGGATGTTTCCTCCGGCCCTCTGTTGCCTTTGCCAGAGTTAGTGGCTAAAGTAGATGAGGGTCTCAATAGCGTCGCCAATATTCACGGAGAAGGATCGGAAGATACTGTAGATCTTTTTTCGGATCCTAAAGTACGACTTATGTCAATTGCGGATAATCCTTTGGGTATGGGATTCGAGCCTCCGCACTTACCTATCCTTACCCAAATGGCTTCCTCTCTTTTACAGCCTGCAAACATAACGGTTATCGCCGCTCGTACGGGAGTAGGAAAAACTACTTTTTGCCTTGATTATTGCGTTAAAACTTCGGTTGCTAATGGGAATATCCCCGTTTTGCATTTAGATAATGGCGAGATGTCTGCCGATGAGCTTTTTTGCCGTAAGCTTTCTGCTCTTTCAGGTGTTCGCGAACATTTCATAAAAACAGGCAAATGGCGAACCACTACCTATCTTAACCAAAATGGTCAAGAAGTAACTCCTCAGATGATGGAGAAAGCGATTAATAAAGCTCTTCCTCTTATGGAAGAGTATAATCTTCATTATGCCGGCGTGGGTGGCCTTACCCCCGAACAGAAGATTAGTCTCGTGAGGCGTCATTATTATGCTAAAGTAGGTCGGGGCAAGCCTATGATTTTAAGTTATGATTATCTTAAGTCTCCTTACCTTTCATCTAACTCTAATTTATCTTCTTGGGAGAAGGTAGGCCAAGAGATGCAATTATTTAAGGATCTAATTAAAGATGAGATTACTTTTCTTGAAAAGCCTTGCATAGCAATGATGACCAGCGTTCAGCAAAATCGTAGCGCTATTTCGCGCAATCGCTCTACAGAGAATTTAATTAATGATGCGAGCACCATTTCGCTTTCGGATCAGATTGCTCATAACGCTTCGTATGTAGGTATTTTACGGGAGCTTATGGATGATGAGTCTCAGCAAATGCCAGCCTGCTATCGAGGAAAAGATGGTCTTCCTACCATGACCCATAACCTTTACATGGAGAAGACACGTTCGGGAGGTGAAGATTATGATCGTCAAAGCCAAATGATAGCAGTACCCTCATTGGATGATGACGGAACTGCTGTGGGTACTGCTCGCTTATCTCCTAATTCGGTTTATTTACGTTTTGAAAACTTTGAGGTTTCGGAAATTTGCGACCTCAGGGAGGTGGCTAGGCAAATGAATACCGCAGGCATAAGGCCTGACGAGGACGGAGGGGCCAATGGCGACTGGATCTAATTTTTCTTCATATCACTACAAAAGCGTTCTGGAGGAGCTTGGTTACCCCTTGGTTGACAGGGGGAACTTTTGGCACACGAGGGCGGTCTTTAGGAATGGCGACAACATGACTGCCCTTCAGATTTATAAAGACAGTGGAGTATGGCGTGATTTCGTGGAGCCTCCCCATATGCCCCTTCCCTTTGCCGCTTTAATACAAAAGCATTTTGGCTCCGATAAAGCGGCTGCGCAAAAATACCTAAAATCTGACCCTAAAATTGGACCAGCACAGAAAGACGAGCGCATTAACGAGCCTAAGTTTTTTAGCGAGTCGTTGCTTGAAGAGCTTTTGCCTCACTACAAATTTTATAATGACAAAGGGATAAGTGACGATGTTTTAAAGACTCTGAAAGGAGGAATGTCTACCAAAGGAAAAATGCTTCAGCGTTTTGTCTTTCCTGTTTACAGCGAGATGGGGCAGATCATAGGCTTTGCGGGGCGTGACATGGGAAATCGCGGCCCTAAATGGAAATTACTAGGCAGAAAAACTTCGTGGGTTTACCCTTATTACGTTTCTGATTTATGCCGTCACTATATAGAAGAGTTGAATTCGGTTATTATTGTAGAAAGTATTGGTGATCTGCTGAACCTTAACCAACATGGTTTTTATAATATACTCGTTTCTTTCGGGCTAGATTTGTCTCCTACTTTAATCTCTCATCTTATAGGTTTAAATTTAGATCGTATTACTATATCATTCAACAATGATTACAACAGCGACTCTCCTTCTAAAAAAAATTCAGGGGCTAACGCCGCTGTTAAAAACTATTTGAAAATTTTAAGCCACACCACCCCATCTAAGCTTTCCATATGTCTTCCTTTGAAAAATGATTTTGGGGATATGGCTACCGATGACTTCGTCGCATGGGAAAAGAAGTTTTGCCAAGATTACTCCTCATTACCCCAGCACGTTTTAAAGTTTGCTGAAAAAATGGCGATCAATGGCGAACTAAAGGGAGCTCCTTTGAAAAACCTTACTACTTTAAGAGATTATGTCAGTTAATTCTACCAAATTGTCGGCTAGCCGTATAAAAACAGCTCAGTCGTGTTCGTGGCTTTATTATTGTAAATATAAACTACGACTTCCCGATAAGGGTAATGAAGGAGCGTGGCGCGGAACCGTTTGTCATGCTGTTTTAGAGGTCTTAGCTAAAGAAGGTCGAGAAGATTATTACCAAACCATAATTGATGCTAACGACGTGTTTGCAGTTCCTTCTGTGGGGCGTTTGGTTATGAGTCTTGCAAAATCTTTAGGGGTTGATGATCAGGATAATTTGGATTTTATTAATTTCATGACGGTTAATGGGCTTACCTATGATTATTACGGCGGTTCTCTAGCAAAACCTACTTATTCCTTTTCGGAAAAAAAGTTTGACATATCTATAAATGAGGGCGACAAGCATTATAGGATAAACGGTTTTATTGATAAATTATTTTTGTACAAAAATAAAAAAGCTGCTATCATAAGAGATTTTAAAACGAGCAAGCAAGTTTTTGATGGTAAAGATGCTACTGATAACATGCAAGACTTGATGTATAGTTTGGCAGTAAAACATCTATACCCCGAATATTCCCACAGGCAATCCGAATTTATTTTTTTAAAATTTGATTTGGGTAGCGACCTTTTAGGCGGAGATGGTGAGGGAGTTCTTAAAATGTCTCCATTGTCTGATGAAGAGCTGGAGGGATTTGAGTATCAACTTACTGCATGGCAAGATTATTTAGACGGTTTTGATGAGGTTACCGCTCATGATGATTTTGCGTATGATCAGGGTTACCCCAAAAAAGGTTTTGCGGGGCGTGTAATGTGTGGGCGAGCCGATCATCCCGGACAATTAAAGAAGGATGGTACGCCCATGTGGCATTGTTCAGTAAAGTTTAAGTTTGATTATTACGCCCTTAAAGATTGCACGGGGGTTGTAAAAAGAACTGCTTTTGAAGACGACAGGGATATGCTTCTCCCCCTTAAAGAGGAAGGAGATACTATTGAAAAGATGACTTACGGAGGTTGCCCTCGTCATAATGGCGCGGGCTCCTGCATGGCGGGCGAAGATGCTTTTGATTTATGATTGCGGTAGGAACGGCTATCTTTTACAATAATTCCGTTTTGCTCGCTAAACGGATCGTGGAGTACGATGGTAAACCTGTACCTTTTGCTGGCCATTGGGCTATTTTTACGGGAGCTGTAGAACAAGGGGAAAGCTTGCGTGAGGCTGCTGCTCGAGAAACGTATGAAGAATCCGTTATTTCTGTAAGCCCTCTAGAGCTGATCCCTATCGAGACTTTATCTAATAATGAATGCACTTTACATGTTTATGCTTACGAGGCTCCTAGCCTCTTGATTCCTGTATTGGATTATGAGCATACTGAGTATGGTTGGTTTTCCCTTGATTCTTTAGAATCTTTTCCTGACTTGATCGATGAAAATTTACAAAAATGCTTAACAGCTTATGCTAAAAAGAGAAAATAAGGTTTCTTTAAGTGTATACTCTTCTAACTATGGATAATAAAAAATTCAAACAACTCTCCGCCCTTAATTTGTGCATTGCGTATTTATTAAGTTTAGGCTTTCTTTTTCTCATTCTTTTGAGCTTTCCTAAACCTAAAGAGGAAGTCGTAGAGTTAGTATCCATTCCCCATACCAACCCCATCCCAACAGAAAGGACTTCTATACTAAAGGAAAATAGCCTTGATCCTGTGGTTATTTCCCCGCCTATCGTTTACCAAGATCATCTCCAAGGACGCGTCTTGCGGTCTGACCCTCATTTTGTGGAGGTTAAGGAGGATGAAGTTCCTTTAGTCTGGGAGCCTAAGGTAAGTGTAAATGACCCTTTAATATATGAAAATTCAATTTATAACGAGGTTCCTTTGGAACATACTATACCTCATTCTCGCGTTGATTCTGTACATAGGGGGCGTGATATCGCTCCTGCTCGTGATGGGGGAAGGTTGCTTTCGGGCCCCTCCCTCTCAAGAGGGGAAGGCAGAACTACTCAACGCAGAGCCACGAAAGACAAAACTCTCGAAGAGACTATTAGCTTCGAGGAGGCTGTCGCTCGATTAGATCCTACTCCGCATTCTGTACCTAATCTCGAGAGTCCTACGGACCAGAACGGTCTTGATGTGGGAAGCTTAGTGCCTGCCAAAAAAAATGATACTCTCCTAGGAGATGTTTCGAATTTTAACAGTGAGGGGTTAGGCGCTCCGCGAGGAGGCGAGCTCTATGCCTATAACTTTCCTACTAAGGGGGTTGGTGCTGGAATCGGCTCTGGGGGCTTAGGCGCAAGTGCTGGACAAGCAGCAGGCTTAGGTGCGGGAATAGGTGAGGGCATCCTAAATGGCGAGGCCGTTCCCACTTTAGGAGGGGTTGGAGATGGAGCTAAAACTGCATACGGAGAACCATCCGAACCCGCAGGGGTAGGTGGGCTTGTAGGTGGTGCTGGTGCTGGGGGAGCCGCAGGGCTTACTCAAGGCTACATAACCCCTAAACTAGGTGTAGGCGTAGGTAACGGAATAGGAGGCGTAGGAGGAAACGGAAATGGTCGCGCCTATAATTACAATCATTTACCCAAAGATGGGGCGCTTCATATCATGATGCATGTTGATGGAAGCGGGAGTATATTAAATACTCGCAAGCAATTAGAGGTTATGAAAAACACTTTGCTGAAAACGGCCCTCCTGCCTTACTACAATAATGACGAGGGGCTATATAATAAGCGCGTTACTATTGTAGATGGATCGGGAGAACGTACTTTTAAGTTCTTTTCGCAAGCTTCCTCTAAAGAAAATGTTCTAGCGGTGGTTTTTCAAGATGAAGCTCAGCCCGCCTATCATTTACCTAATTTCAACAAAAAGCCTGAAGATCATTATTTGCAGGATCTTAATAAATTAAAAAATAATTTATCGGGTCATAAAGGTGTTTATCGGGGAATTATGTTTCAAGTTGATCGGGGAAAAACTTTCGCCCGCTCTTTTAAAGAGTTTGTTCACAATGCATGGCAAGGGGAAGGTTATCTTAGCGACGCCAACCTTAAAAAGTATCACTGGCGGTCTAACGCTTCTCATATTAAAAATAAAGACGGCATCGTGTTTAGTGATGAATACCATGCGAAGGACGATGGAGACCCCGAATATTATTTAAATCTTTTATTTAATGCAGCTCAAAAAGTGGGCTTGGACTTAAAAGCTGAGGGCGCAGGCCTGACAGATGGTAAATCTATTGAATGAATTTATATAATCTTCCTATTCATAATAAATCCCCAAAAATTGTTAATGCTGTTATAGAGATCGAAGAAGGTTCTAAGCAAAAATATGAATACGATAAAGATCTCGGAGCCTTTAAATACGACAGGTGTCTGGCTTCTGCTATGGTCTATCCCGCTAGTTACGGCTTTATCCCCGGAACTCTTTGCGAGGACGGAGACCCTCTTGATATTTTAGTATTAAGCCCGGCTCCTATCCGTAGGGCTACGGTAGTGGAAGTGAAACCCCTTGGTTACTTAGATATGGAAGATGATGGAGCTAAAGACTATAAAGTAATTGGAGTTCCTACTTTTTACACACGGTCTTATGCTAAACTTGAAGATCTTGAGCCTACATTTCTAGATATTTCTAAAAACTTTTTTTCCCACTATAAGGATTTATCTCGAACACAGTCGGTAAAGGTGTTTGATTGGCACTCGCGAGATGACGCGTGGGATATTATTAACGAAAGCATTGTCACATGATTACTTTTCTTTGTTTAGGATTGCTTTATGGAGCCTGCGTTCTTTTGGAAGAAAGAAAATGGGAGACCCATAAATTCTCCGATTTATTGTAAGATTTTCTTGACTTTAGGTGCATACTATGGTAACATGGATTCATGCTACCATTGTTCAAGTCTCACTATAGCGTAGGGAAAAGCATCCTTACCCTTGATCCTCCTAAAGCTGCAGACGCTTCTTCTACCGCTTGTAGTGTTTTTGATATTTGCGCTAAGCACAATCTCGAGAGCCTTATTTTAGTAGAAGATTCTTTAGTGGGTTTTCTTGAGGCGCAAAAGAGATCTACGGAAGTGGGCGTCCAATTGGTATTTGGATTGCGTATTTCTTTATGTTCTGACATGTCCTCAAAACCTGCTAAATATGGAGTGGGCGAACATAAGGTCATAGTTTTTGCGAAAAATGGTAGAGGTTGCTCTTTGCTTAATAGACTTTATAGTCTGGCTCAAACGAAAGGGTCGGGGCGTTTAGATTCCAAAGGCTTAGAATCTCTCTACAATTCAGAGGATCTTTTTATTGCCATACCGTTTTATGATTCTTTTTTGTTTCATAACGCTTTTCTACATGAATCTAGCTGCATTTTAGATCATTCTTTTTTCTCTCCCGTGTTTTTTTTAGAGAATAACTTTTTACCTTTTGACTCCTGTTTGCGTGAGATGGCGGAGGCTTACGCAACTTCTTTTGGTTTTGCTACGCAAGAGGTAAAAAGCATTTATTACGAAAACCGTGAGGATTTCGAGGCCTATCAAACTTACAAATGCATTTGTAATCGTACTCCCGGTCGTGCAAGGTCTTTAGATATGCCTAATTTGGACCATTGTGGGAGCTCTGAATTTTGTTTTGAAAGTTATCTAGAAAATGAAAGCGCTTAAATATTCCGATATATCCTTGGTCCCTCAGTACAGTGATGTGTACAGCCGTGTAGATTGTGACACTTCAATAGAGGTTGGTCATCATAAATTTAAACTACCCATCATTCCTGCGAACATGAAGTCCGTTATAAATATGGATTTAGCAAAATGGATGAGTGACAATGATTACTTCTATATCATGCACAGATTTGAAAACAGCCTGCGTGAAGTAGTCTCTCAGATGAACGATGAAAAATGGAATACTATTTCTCCAAGCATGGGCGTTCAGATGAAAGACAAAAGAGATGTGGTAGCGCTCTCTAGGCAAAAACAGAGAGTTGATTTTATTACCATCGATATTGCTCATGGTTACTGCGAAAGAATGAAGATTGCAATTGGTTGCATAAAAAGGTATTTGCCTAAAACAATCATCATCGCTGGAAATGTGACTACTCCCGATTCTGTAGTAGCGTTGTCTAGTTGGGGCGCGGATATCGTCAAAGTGGGCATAGGTCAAGGATCTCCCTGTACGACCAAAGATAAGACAGGCTTTACGATACCTATGTTTACTGCCGTAAGGTCGTGCGGAGATTGTTATAGGTCTAGAGACGATTTCGATAAAGCTTCCAAAATCCCTATTATTGCGGATGGAGGCATTAAAAGTAACGGGGATATTGCCAAAGCGTTAGTGGCTGGAGGTGATTTGGTCATGGCAGGTGGTATGTTTGCTGCCTGTACAGACAGTCCAGCGGTTACCAGCACGATTAACGATATACCTCATAAAGCTTACTTTGGCTCTGCTAGCGTGGAGAACAAAGGTCACAGTAATAATATTGAGGGCAAGTTAACTAGCATATCGTCCAACAATATGACGTACCAAGAAAAACTTGCCGAGATCAAGCAAGACCTCCAAAGCTCTATTAGTTATGGAGGAGGACACGATTTATCCTGCTTTAAAACCGTAAAACATTTTGAATTATGATGGGAGACCTCCTTAGATTTAATAAATCTCAAAAATATATATTTTTTGATTTTGAAACTTGCGGCTTAAATTTGGGCTCGCTCAGGAATAAGCCATGGCAGTTAGCGTTTTTGGTTGTAGAGGATCAAAAAATAGTCAAAAAGGCTGACTATTGGTTGAGGTGGGAAGGTATAAAGGTTTCCGAAGGAGCGGCCAAAGTTACAGGGTGGACGCAAAAAAAATACGACAACAAAGCTGTAGACCCACGAGCTCCGCTAGAGGAGTTTGAAAAATACCTTTATGATGATGAGTATATTAAAGTAGGTCACAACATTTTAGGGTTTGATGTTTACCTTCATGGAATTTATCGCCGTTTGCTGGGATTAAAACCAGATTACTCCTACATGAGTTCCCTCATTGATACCCTTTGCTTATCTCGTGCGATCAATAACAACATCTCGTATTCGCCCGAAGAAAATTTATTGCAGTGGCAATACAAGATGCTGTCCATTAGAAAGGCTAAAGGGAGAAATCGATTAATAGACTTATGTGGTCAATATGATATCAAGTTTGATAAATCAAAACTTCATGATGCGCTCTACGATATTGAAAAAAATTATGATGTTTTTTCCAAGTTAATTTGGAATATAGAAATTTAATAATAGAACTTCGGCTCTTTTTTTATATAATATAAGTAAATTCTTATGAGTAATTTTTATGACAATTTTGTGGGATACGAAAAGTTTTCTCCGCCGGGGGTATTACTTCCCGAAATTGATATCGAAGAGAAGTATTACAAGCAGCTTTCGGTGTCTTCTGATATTTCAAATTTCGATTTTTTAAAGCAATTGTCCTTGAAAGGGCTACAAGAAAAGGGGTTAAATGAAAGCGATAATGCATCCACCTATATTGAGCGACTTGAAATGGAGATGGCCGTTTTGGATGATCTTGGGTTTGTGGATTACGTTCTCCTTAATTGGGATATTCTTAATTTTTGTCATGTCAATGACATTCCTACTGGGCCGGGTCGCGGTTCAGCTGCGGGGTCATTAGTTCTTTTTCTGATTAACGTAACTAAGGTAGACCCTGTAAAATACGATTTATTTTTCGAGCGTTTTGTTAGCAAGAGCAGGGCTAAAAAGACCGAAGTAGAAGGGGTGACTTATTTAGATGGCAGTCTTCTGGCGGACGTGGATAATGATATCTCCTATGAACGCCGCCATGAAGTAATAGAGTATATTGAGCAGAAATATCCGGGCCGTACCGCTAAGATCTTAACCCTTAATACTTTAAGCGGTAAGTTATGCATTAAGGAATGCGGAAAAATCGTAGGCAACTACAGCGAGGCTGAGGTCAACCAAGTAAGCGATACCATTCCTAAGCATTTTGGAAAAGTAGCCCCTTTAGTGGAAGCAGTATCAGAAAGCGAAAAATTTAGGGAGTGGGCTTCTCTCAATAAAGAGGTATATTTTATCGCTTTAAAGCTAGAAGGATTAAATAAAAATACGGGCGTACACCCGTCGGGCATTGCAATCTCTCATCAGGAGTTGGAGAGTATTTGTCCTGTACAGCTTACTAATGACGGAGCTTTAGTTACGGGTTACGATATGAATTGGGTAGCTGAATTGATGGTTAAGTTTGACATTTTAGGGTTGCGCACCTTAAGCGTCTTGTATGATGTGTGTGGTCAGTTGAATATAGACATTGACTCTGTAGACCCTAATGACCCTTTTATTTATGAGAATTTTAAAAACCTTCGCCACCCTCAGGGTTTGTTTCAGATAGAAGCTCATACAAACTTTAGCGTTTGTCGAAAAATAAAGCCTCAAGATTTAGAGCAGCTAAGTGCTGTAGTAGCGATAGCACGACCCGGCGCATTGGAGTTTTCGGATCAATACGCCACCTACGTTTCAAGTGGAGACTTCCAAAGCCAGCACCCTTTATTTGATGAGGTTTTGTCTTACACGGGAGGTATCCCTCTATATCAAGAACAGTTAATGAAAATGGCAGTGAAAGTAGGATTTACTTTAGATGAAGCCGAGCAATTAAGAAGGATCGTAGGCAAAAAGAAAATCGATTTAATGCCTGCGTGGCAAGAGAAAATCAAAGCTAAGATTATCGAAAATAATCTAGATGATAAAGTGGGCGATATTTTATGGAAGGTGGCTGAAGACAGCGCTAATTACAGCTTTAACAAGTCTCATAGTCTCGCTTATGCAAATCTCGCTGCTTGGACTGCGTATTTCAAATTCAAATACCCTCAGCACTTTTTTATAGCCTTATTACGCATGGCCAAGTATGAGCCTTCGCCTCATGAAGAGATAGCTAAGATTTGCCAAGAGCTCCCTCATTTCAACATTAAGCTGTTGCCTCCTGATTTGGCGCGATCTGAGATGGACTTTACCATAGAAGGTGATGATATTCGTTTCGGTCTTAATAGTATTAAAGGGGTCAGTGAAAAGTCTTTACAGGCGTTGCGTGACTTCAGGGATAGCGATAACCCCACCAAGTATGATATCTTTTTATCCGCGAAACAGGCTGGGTTAAATATAGGTATCCTATCTTCTTTGATTCAGGCGGGGTCTTTGTCTGGTTATCGTACTAATCGTGCTCGCTTGGTGCTTGAAGCTCAAGCTTTTAATATTTTAACTGACAGGGAAAAGCGTAATTTTGAAATCTTGGGGCCTCGTTTTAATTGGGACGTTTTGGATACCATTCAAGCCGTATTGACTGAGAAGTTGCATGGAGATGACGGCAAGGTCTTAATGAAGGACACCCGCTTTGAAACCTTCAAGAAGAAATACCTCCCTTACAAAGAAATTTATGGGCGTAATAAAAAATACGAAAAATTTGCGAATTGGTATTTTGAAAACAAGCTTCTTGGATATAGCCCCACCATTCCCCTTAAAGATGTGTTCTCTGAAAACGGGGAAAAGTTTTCGGATTCTAGTGACTTTTGGGAATTGCCTTATGATCATCACGGCAGGTTCATCGGTACGGTTTCCGATTACTTCAAAGGAATCAGCAGAAACGGTAATGAATATGTTAAATGTATGATTCGGGATGAGGTAGGAGAGTACCCCATTATGTTAATGGATCGGCGCACCCGTAACGCTTCAGGTCAGTGGCGAGCGGTCAATGCTTTAAGTGCCCTTCACAGCAAGCACCCCAAAGGCCTTTCTAAAGACAGTATCATTGTTTGTTATGGGAGTAAAGGGGAAGACATTTTATTCTGCAATCGCCTTGAGGTTATTGATGAGAAAATATATATGAAACTTAGTGATTTAAAATCTTAATAGTGTAATAATTCATGATGGAATCTATTCCTAATTTCACTCCACGCGCTCAGGAAGCTATAAAAAAATCTCGCGAATTAGCTATAACCTACAAAGTAAAGGTTGTTAAGCTAGAGCACTTGCTTTTGGGTTTATTAGTTCAAGGGCGCGGGCTACTGCGCGAGGCATTTAATTTAAGCTCTTATGACCTCGATGCATTCCGAGCTTTTGTACAAGACTCGCTTAAAAAAGGGCGTTCTCGATCTGGCACTCCTCAGTTCGCTGCGGAAGTAAAGACAATTCTAGAGCTAGCTCATGCGTGTGCTACCGACCTTTCCCAGCCTTATGTTGGGACCGAGCATATCTTACTCGCTATTATGAAATTTAATAGTCCGACTATTCGTTCTCTTTTTGATGGGTCAGGTATTGATACGAAAAGTCTTGTAACCGCTTTACGTTCTCAACTCTTAGATGGGTCGAAAGCTACTTCTCAGGATTTGGCTCAGGCCGTGGATTCCATTAAGCCCATTGAGGAGAAAGCGGGAGAGAAAAGTACGACCGCCCTTAAGTCTTTTTCTATCAATTATAACGAACTAGCTTCCAAAGGCAAATTCAACGAAGTGGTATGTCGCGACGAGAGCCTACTGGAAGTGACTGAGATCCTGTGTAGAAAAACTAAAAATAATCCCATCTTGTTAGGGGAGCCGGGAATCGGCAAAACCGCTCTTATCGAGGGTCTGGCGCGCAAAATCGTAGCTGGCGACTGCGCAGACCATTTATTAGGTCATGTGATTTGCGGTTTAGATTTAGCTTCTATGATTGCAGGCACTAAATATCGGGGGCAGTTTGAAGAAAGACTGAAGACCGTAATCAAAGAGCTCCAAACTATTCCTAACTTAATTTTGTTCATCGACGAAATCCATACTCTTGTAGGAGCTGGTAGCGCGGAAGGAACTATGGACGCTGCTAATATCCTTAAGCCTATGTTAGCTCGCGGAGAAATGAGATGTATTGGAGCTACTACCTTTTCTGAGTATAAAAAAAGCATCGAAAAGGACGGAGCTTTAGACCGTCGTTTTCAACCGGTCATACTAGAAGAGCCTTGCTCGTCGGATTGTAAAAAAATCTTAAACTCTTTAGTGCCTACTTATGAAAAATTTCATTACGTAAAATATACTCCTGAGGCTATCGCTGCTTGCGTAGACCTTTCTATTAAATATATTCATGGTCGCTATCTCCCCGATAAAGCTATCGACCTGATGGACCAAGCTGGCTCCAAAGTAAAAATTGCCAACCTAAAGCGTCCAGAAGAAGCTAAAGAAATTGAAGTTAAATTAGAGGAACTGATGATCGCTGAAGACGAGGCTAAAACTATTGCTTCTAAGGTTAAAATCGCCAATAGTCAGGATAAATTATTCGATAAGTATAAGAAAATTTTAGCGGATTGGTCTGACACTAATGCGAAAAAGGAGTTTACCGTGGACGTTGATGACATTAACGAATTAGTAGCGTCTCGCATTAATGTGCCTATTGAACAGGTATCCTCTTCTTTTGCTGATAAATTATTGTCTTTAGAAGCTAATTTGCAGGAACGTATTTTTGGTCAGCCTGAGGCCGTTCAGTCCTTGACTGAGGCTTTAGTTAGGAACAGGGCAGGGCTTGGGAGTAGCAAAGGCCCTATAGGCTCTTTTTTGCTTTTAGGAGCCTCAGGGGTGGGAAAAACTCATACCGCCAAGACTTTAGCTGATATCTTATTTGGCTCTAAAGAGAATTTCGTCCAAATCAACATGACAGAGTACAGCGAAAGCTTTACGAGCTCTAAGCTTATTGGTGCAGCTCCGGGGTATGTGGGTTACGAGCAAGCTGGCCAATTAACCGAAGCGGTCAGAAAGAACCCTTACAGCGTGGTTTTATTTGACGAAATCGAGAAGGCTCATGATAATGTGATTCAAATGCTATTGCAGATTTTAGACGATGGGGTAATTCGAGACAGTATGGGGCGCGACATTAACTTCAGGCAGTGCATTATTATTATCACGGGCAATGTAGGTTCGGATTTCGTTAAGGGGAAGTCTAATGTAGGCTTTTCTCTTTCCGCCTCGGCAGATAAAGAATCCACTATCTCTAAAGTTAAAGAAGCTGCCGCCAAGCAATTCCGCCCTGAATTTTTAAATCGTTTGGACGAAATCTTGGTTTATAATACTTTTGCGAAGGAGGATTATATTAAAATAATAAATTCCCACCTCTCTACTTTAAAAAAGAAGTTAAAGAAAGAGGGGACTTCTTTCCGTTCGTATAAAGGTGCGCTTGACTTATTGATTGAGATGGTAGTAAAGGCGGATGACGGTGGTCGCCCCGTGGAAAATCTCATTAAGTCTCATATTTTAACGCCCATCTCTAAAGAGTTATTGAAAAACCGTCACCTTTCTAAAATATCTCTTACTGCTCATGACGGCGAATTTATTTTCAAATATTCGTAGTTTTTTCTTGACGGATAGATTTTGTCCTGCTATAATGGACTTTCAATTATGAATTTACTTTCTCAAACCAAAACCTATCTTGTCGGTCACATGCAGTACCTTAGTGGTAGGAATTGGCGCGAAGAAGTTACTGAATCCTTAAGTGAATTAAACATTACTTGTTTTGATCCTTACAAAAAGCCCTTCATTAAGGATGTGGAGGAAGATGAGGCCTCTCGACAAGAGATGGAGGTTTGGATGAAAACGAAGCAGTACGATAGAGTTACTGACCGCATGAAGACAGTGAGATCTTATGATCTTAATCTCGTTGATCGCTCTGACTTTATTATTGCTCATTTAGTTCCCGATGTTGCGAGTTGGGGATCTGCAGAGGAAATCGTAACTGCAGTTCGCATGAAAAAGCCCATATTTATTAGCATGGATGGAGGAAAAGCTAAGACCCCTCTTTGGATGCTTGGAATGCTTCCCCATAAATATATTTATAATAACGTTGACGAGATTGTTGACATGCTATACGCTATCGATAGTGGTGAAAAAGAAATTGATTCAGACCGCTGGAGATTGCTCAGAAAGGAGTACCGTTAATCATGATGCCTATTTTTTGTTTTGCTTTTCTTATTGCTCTCATTCCTTATCATAGTGGAATGTTGGGTGTTACTTTGTTTTTTGGCGCTTGCTACCTTTATCACAAATTAACCGAGAAACCTCAAGATAACGATGCTGATACTTATTAATTCTCTTAAGCTTGATTTTGAATTTAGCTTAGGCCAGCCCAGCCAAGAAGTTCTAGACGGTTTAACAGAAAAATTTATTGAAAATTATGGGAAAGACGTATATACTAGAGCAGGAAAGATAATTGTAGTGGAAGAAAACTTTTTTAATGTAATCAAAGATCGTTACGGACCTCCCCTCGTCGGGGAGCATATAGATGAGCTGCAGAATCATTTAGAATCTTTCTTAGTTGTTTAAAACCTATATTATGAAAACCGACATCAAAAACCAATATATTCAGTCGATTTACAATCAGTACATGGGCAAACGCGATGAAGCTCGTGCGGACCTTGAAGTCCTGCTTGATGACGCCGTAGGGGTTGGCGATCACACCCACATTGGCGAAGCGATCAAGGGCAAAATCGCAGAGGTTGAGCGCTGGCAGTCGTTAGTGAGTGTCATGAGTCAAATTTTTCCCCCGCCTGACTCACAGCAGGAGGCGCCGTAATGTTCCTACTACAAAATTTAAATTATTGGGTGTCAGTCTATCCACAATTAAGTTAGATTTCGTCGGTCCGATCTTGAACCCCGCCTCTTCATTTCTTTTAATTATTTGACTCACAAAATCATAAGCTCCGTTATGCTTCAGCCATTTGTAATAACTATCCCTTTCTTCGCTCCTAGTCTCGAGCAGAACGTCTGCATGAAGGAAGCAGGAAGCGTATAAAGTAATGTCTCTGAATGAATATACCTCGCTTGGAGGCTCGCATAGTTCTCCCCGTATGATAATCTTCACTACTTTAAGTTACACATGAATAAACAACGATGCGTTGAGCTCAAGCGAATTATCGGGTACAATGAAGATACTCCTACCCTTAAAAAACACTACAAGCGACTTAAAAAGCAATATCAATCCCTTTCTCCTGAAGCTAAACCACTTTTTCTCCAAAAATTACGAGAAACTTACAATACTAACATATAATTAATTATGACTGAAAATAATGCCGAAAATACAACTAATAATGAATGGAAAGAGCGTGACATTGGCGCCCTTTGGAAGCGAGAAGGTAAAGGTCAGAGATACCTTTCTGGAAAGCTTACTATCAAAGGAGAGGCCGTAGATGTAGTGGTTTTTGTAAACAAGTTTAAGGAGAAGGACAATCAGCCTGATTTTCGAGTTTACAAGAGTAAGCCCCGCGAAGGTGATACGGGATCCGCTTCTATGGATTCCGATTTGCCCTCTATGTTGCAATAATTTATTATTTTTGTGTCGTCGCCTTTGGGGTAGGGCGGCGGCATAAACCTTTCTTATGAGTCTTAACTACGCCTTAGTCACAAGTAGCTCTTTACCCGAAGAGGTAAAAAACAGCTCCCATTACATGGAGGTGGATAAAGCTCAATGGCTGGATTTAGTAGATTACTCTAATGATTTGGTCGAACACAATCCTGATCAAAAAATTCTTTTTTTAATTGTTGCTAAAGGCACTCCCGAACAAGAGGAGGAGGATGCCCGACGTCGAGCTAATCAAAAAGAGAAAGCTCGCGACCTTGAGGAGCAGGCTGAAGAACTTGCTGCCGAGCAAGAACGACAACGCAAGGCTGCCGCTGAATCTCAAAAAGCCCAAGCTCAATTAAGAAGTAAATCTAAATCTATTTTTAATGCCCTCTATGGCCGTTGACCACAAGTATAGGTTAAAATCCCAGAGAGTAATTAACTCTGTTTCTATTGAGGGGGTTATAGATTTGGGGTTTAATTTTTTTAAAAAATGTCGCATCACTCTTTGCGGCGTTACTCCGTCAGAAGATCCTTCCACTCGTAAAGACGCTAAAAAACGTTTGAGAGAGCTTCTTAAAGAGGGTCAATCTCACCCTGACGGATTATTTGTCAAGACCTTCTACGAGGGGGAAGACAATCCTCTATTAGGGGAAATACTTTATGTTTATGCGCGAGACCTTCATAACGCCGACCCCAACAGCCAGCCATGGGTAGGTTGGTCTAGCATTAACTCTCAATTAGCTTCCGAAAATTTAGTAAATCGATCATCCTAATGAATAAAGTATTCTATGTAGTAACTAGGTGCGGACGCCGTACTGAAGATAAAAATTACGACAACGCCGCCGATGCCGCGCATCGCGCAGATATCTTACGAAACATTTTGAAAAAATGGGATCCACCCCAAAGCCAAAAGGTAGAGGTGGTAAAAACAAATAAACCTCACCAAATTAGGTAATTTGCGTGTACCTCTTAGAAGATAATACGCAACTTGTGGCACCAACCAAAAAAAGTATGGATTCTTTTTGCAAGGCTGCTTCGGCCCAAGGGTTCGAAGCTCGCCTTTCTACGCAGAAAGAAAAGGTTGAAGATATTGATTTAGTTTTATGGGATCCCGAAAACAAATCTAACGCTTTTGCCGTATCAATCAAAAAGACTTTACTGAAAAAGAGCAAGAAAAGAAAGCATCTCTGGGGATGGATTGAGTTAAGAAACAGGAGAGGTGAGTCCGGCTGGCTTTATACTAAATGCACCTTTATTGTTTATGAGCGAAAAAACGATTTTGTTCTTCTTTTTAAAAAAGATTTGAAAGCATGGATAGAAGCTAATAATTTAGGGCGCTGGGATCTTCCTTTCGTCAAGACGGGCTGGCAAGCGGCCTATCGATTATTTCGCCGTGCGGACACTAAAGAAGCTATTTTTCATTTAAAGGTCTCAGACGCCCTTAAACAGTGCAAACATCATATTTGGCCTAAATCATGAGTGAGTCTTTGGAGTTTATTTTTAGTTCTTTTTGGGCTTATAGCGGAACCTGCTTTTTAGTTTTAGTAGCGGGTCATGCGATATCCCTTCCTTTTTATTGGCTTTATAAAGTTAAGCGCTTAAAGCGGTCGGAACGGCACTGGTCAGACGACAGAAACTAAAGGTTTAAATGGATCTCGATAAGCAGTTGCGCTACGACTCATTGTATCTGGATATCTGCAAGCGTATTGCTAAAATGAGTTTTGCCACTCGCGCTCAAGTGGGCGCTTTATTAGTTAAAGATGACAATATTATTAGCATGGGATGGAATGGCACTCCCGCAGGTTTCGAGAA